>Ga0209056_10000097_pt1 | contig 89700 bp, 82 predicted proteins | sample GraSoiAngelo_114_FD_185876 | JGI IMG/M metagenome (GOLD analysis project Ga0209056, IMG submission 185876) | Grasslands soil microbial communities from the Angelo Coastal Reserve, California, USA - 14_0903_13_40cm (SPAdes) (version 2) | ecosystem: Environmental > Terrestrial > Soil > Grasslands... | reverse complement strand
TCGCCCTGTTTGGGAACACTGGGACTCTGCCAGCTCCGCTGAATTCATTCCCTGAGAACGGCACCGCCTGCGGCGGAGGCACAGCACCGTGCTTGCTTCCAGCAAGCTTCCAGGGACTTGTCACCCTTCTCGGAAACTACCCAACTCGCGAAGGCACTAGCCTCTGGTCGCTGCGGCTCGATCACAACTGGAGCAGCAACAACTCTACCTTTATCCGAGCGAGCGTGACACCTTCGCTCGTCACCGGCATCCAGGTGAACGCCCAAAACCAGAATTTCGGCCAGAACGCAGGGAACCGCACCTCCCAACAGCAGACTCGTGATCTCGCCATCGTGGCCCAGCACACAACCGCAATGACCAACGCGCTTTTCAACGAGCTCCGTTTCCAATTCGCGCGCAGGGGACTCCATTACGGGTTTTCCAATCTTCCGGGGGGAAGCGATCCGGCTGTTAACCTGACTGGATTTGCTTTCTTTGGCCGTGAGCCTTTCACGACCGAAGATCGGGTAGAGCGCCGGTTCCAGTGGACCGACAATCTCAGTTGGACAAAGAGAGGTCACACGTTCAAATTCGGCGGCGATGTCAACTTGATTAAAATCAACACCAATGCATCACAGATCTTTACGCTGAACTACGGCGGAGTGTACACGTTCGGCAGCCTGGATCCCGGCTCGTTCGGCTTCCCCGCCTCTTTCCCGTCGTTCAACGCGGTTCAGGCATACGGCCTGGGAATTCCGACTACCTACTTCCAGGGCATCGGCAATACCAAGCGTCCGACGACAGATACAGGACTGGGAGTTTTTGCCCAGGACAGTTGGAAAATCAGCAGTAAGTTCACCTTCAATTACGGGGTTCGGTACGACATCGAATGGGCGCCGATTTTTCCCCCGGCCACCGCACTCAACGCCGCCGCCGCACAGGCGGAGGGCGTTATTCAGGGCATCCCGCTAAACAGCAAGAACGTGCAGCCTCGCGCCGGAATTGCCTGGGACCCCTGGGGCAATGGCAAGACCGTGATTCGGGCGGGGTATGGAATTTTCTATGACAACCCGTCTCTCGCACTTGGGTTCCTTGCCAATGCCTTCGACGGCGCGGAATCCTCTTTGATTGAGACTGGTGGTGCGGGCCCATGCGTGGCTTCGCCTGGCGGTTGCAATCTCGACAACGTGTTAAACTTCTCCGCCCTCAACGCCACGAACATTTTCCAAGGAACGCTGACCGGAAACATCACCGGCTGTTCGACCTCGGTTCCCGCGACGATGTGCTATTTGCCCCAGCAGCAGCGTTTCTATTTCTTCCAGCCCAATTCTCTGTTTACCGGCCAGCGCTACCTGGGATTCCCACTCGCACCGGCCGTGGGGCCGCCATTCGGCCCAGGATACCCCCTAACGGTGCTGCCCTTCACGATTCCCGTGGAGAAGAATTTCAAATTTGGCTACGCACAACAAGCCAACCTCACTCTTGAGCGAGAAATTACCAAGGATTGGAAAATCAGCGCCGGATATAACTTCACACACGGAGTCCATTTGGACCGTACGCGGAACATCAACGTGACGAACCCGGCCCTCCTCGTTTCGAATGATAGCCACGCGGTTGCGGCCGGCCTTGTCGCCACGGGCACGAATCCGCTTACGGTTACGGTCCCTGTTTCGGGAACAGTCAACGGCTGTGGCGCAGGCACCCTTGTCGCCAACACGCCGGGTGGCGGAAGCGTTCTCATCAGCTCCCCTACGATCCCCATTCTCGTTCCGGGTATCGTCGGCGAGGGATTCACCGGTCCGGATTGCAGCGGGAGTATGGTCGGTCTGATCGGCACTCCTGCAGTGTTCAACTACTTCCGGCCGTCCGGTCCGAACCCGTCCTTCGGCGCTCTGCTCCCCGGCGGCTATGCCACGCTCGTTGGTTTGGCACAGGCCGCGCGGTTCCTCGCACCGGGAACCGGTACGGTTCCTGTGCCGTGGAGCGATGTGAGCCCGCAAACCTCCCAAGGGAACTCCGTATACCACGCGTTCACGCTCACCGTGACAAAGAGGTTCTCCCACGGCGTGGAATTGCTTTCAGGTTGGACCTATTCACACACCATTGACGATTCGACGGACCTGTCCACGCTGCTCAACCCTCAGAACAACAACAACCCGCACGGAGAGCGTGGCAACTCGGATTTCGACCAGCGGCACCGCTGGATCACCAGCGCGGTCTTTCAGTCGCCCAGCGGCAAGTCCGGAGACGGCTTCGCCAAGCATCTATTCGGCGATTTCACCCTTGCGCCCATCATCGAAGTCGCTTCTGGCCGGCCCTACAATGTCTTGATCGGCACGAATCCGAACCTGGACTTTGGCACCGCGACGAATCGCCCCGACGCTTTCCCCGCTGGGAAAGTACCCGCAGGCTTGCCGGTGATCACCTCTCCCTTTGTAAAGGGCACCGATTTCACGATTCCCACAGAATGCCTGGGGCCGACGAATCAGCCCTTCCCTCCGAGCCTCACCGTTCCGTCACCACCCTTTGGCTGTGTGGGGAATCTCGCGCGCAACGCCTTTACACGGCCCGGCTTTTTCCAGATCGACCTTCGGCTCGCGCGCAAGTTCGCTATGGGCGAGCGCATGAATCTGGAGGTGATCGCTGACGGCTTTAACATGCTCAACCGGTTTAACGTGAGCGACGTCAGCCCGCTCTGTGACCCGATCTCCGGCAGCTGCAACGCAGGCCAGCCGAGCGCCGCCCACGACCCGCGCACTTTCCAGTTTGCGCTAAAGGTGAATTGGTAGGAAAAATTCCAAACAAAGTGAGGGTGAAGAAGGCCCTGCTCTGTCGGGTCTTCTTCTTTCTCAGCCTTTAGAACTCGGATGCACGCGTCTTCAGTCATCCCTCTCCCTTCCGCTTTTTCAGCCTTCCACTTTCCATCCCACATGCGCTCCTCCTGCCGTTCTCTCTCGACCGCGGACCTCTGCTAAAGTAAGGGAACCGTTTCCGTCATGACCTCAGGAGAACCAATGACCGGAGTCCTTATCGGTGTAGCCATGGTGGTGGCTCTTGCGGTCCTCTGGCTGGTGTTCGAGGGCCTCAAGAGCCGCCAAAAGAAGGAAACTCTCGAATCGCAAATGAACGAATTGCGGCGTGACCTGCAGAGTGTGGCCACGGCGCAGGCCAAAAGCACCGGTCAGATGGAAGCGATCGCCACGGGCGTGGCACAAAGGCTCGACAGCGTCACTCCGGCCCTGCAGGAAGCCGTCAAGAACTCCGCCCAGATCACCGGCCAGCTGGCCTCCGACGCCGAGACGCGCATGGCCGAAGAACTCAAGAATGCCCGCGACCAGATCAGCCAAATCCAGCGGCAGCTTGGCGAAGTCCACCAGGCCAGCGCGCAGTTGTCGCAGGCCGCCGAGACCATCGAAGGAATTCTGGGCGGCGCCAAGTCGCGCGGCTCGCTCGGCGAAATCACCCTCGAGCGTCTGCTCGAAGACTCTTTGCCTCCCCGCCTCTATGCCATCCAGTACCGCTTCAGCAGCGGCGAAGCGGTGGATGCCGTGATTTTCCTCCGCGACAAGAAACTGATGGCCATCGATTCCAAGTTCCCGCTCGATGCCTACCGCCGCATCGCCAGTGAGGGAGACGCAGCGCGCCGCGCCTTTGGCAACGCCGTCAAGGGCCACGCAGACGCCATCTCCAAAAAATACATCGTGCCGGAGGAAGGCACGCTCGATCTCGCGCTCATGTTTGTGCCCTCGGAAAGCGTATACTACGAGCTGCTCATGATTGCGGACGCTAAAGGCCAGCCTTTGGACGCCTACTGCCGCGAAAAACGGGTCATCGCGGTTTCCCCGAACACGCTCTACGCCCACCTTTGCGTGATCGCCATGGGCCTGCGCGGCATGCAAACCGAAGAGAATGTCAGGCGGCTCCTTGACAACCTCTCCGGGCTCGAGAAACACCTGGAAAAATTTGCGGATAAGTTCGCCGTCATGGGGACGCATTTGAAAAATGCTGCCCAAAGCTACAGTGACGCCGACAAGCTGCTGGAAAAAACCCACGATGCTCTGGAAGGAATGCTCGCGCCGGACCCCGCCGAGCCCGCCCTGGAAAACGGCCAAAGCCTGCTCCGCTTCACCGCGGAAGCCAACTCGACCGCACCCGCCGGCTCCAAAAAATCCGCTTGAGCCTTGCCGGTAGCGCCACAACGCGCAGCCATACTCGAATCCCTGCGGTTCTCCTCGTTTCGCCGACCGTCGTTCGCCCCGGACCCGAGGAGTCTGTCGGCCTTTCCCGGCGTAACTTGTCCCTGTCCATCGAGAGCGGGAGAAACGCACCGCGGGGCGTGTACTGTCGAGAATCGGCACATCTCGTCCGATCGAGGGCGGTGATGGTGGCAGGTCTACGCCGCTTGGCACGAGCGATTCGGCTAGTGGCGCTCGGGGCGGCCGAGCGCGGGCACCAGCCGGATGGAGATGAGAAACGTGCCGTTCTTTTTGCCGACGACCTCGAACGGCGCGACATTTTCTTCGTCGCCGCCGGAGCTCAGGCGCCGCACAGGATTTCCGCCCGCAAGCTCCGCGATATCCGGAGCCAGGTTGCGCGCTTCGAGAGAAATCTTTTCCGCGGTGCCGCGCACGCGCACCGTCAGCGTGCGATGCTCGCCGCGCTTGAGCGGCGAGGAATCGGCTTCCAGCTCCAGCCCGACGAAAACCACGGAGAACTCTGGCGCATCGCGTTTTGCGCACGAGACCGTGACCTTCGCCGGCCCGGGTTCGAGCTCCGCCGGCGGGAGAACCGTCAGCGCCAGCGGCGAGGACGCCAGCACCAGCGCGCCGTGGTCCGCGATCGTGACCTGGTTCGAATCGGCGTCGCCGCAAAATTCCTTGCCGAGAACTTCAAAGCGGTCCGTCAGCGAAGCCACATGCGGGGCCGAGGAGATTTCCATCGCGGGCGCTGACGCCTCGGTAGCCGTCAGAATCATGGACGACACGCGCCCCGGACGGCCCTCGATCGACCCGAAAATGACGCCGGGATCGAGCGGCGCCACGAAAAGCGCCCGGCCCGTCGCGTCCGTCCTGAGATGGTCGCCGTTCGAGAAATGGATCGCGACTCCCGGCGCGAGCCGCCCATTCGTATCCAAGACCGCGAGCGTGGCGCGTTCGCCGGAAACGATGCGCTTCGGCAAGAGCAGGATGCGGGCCGCGGCAGGCGCGAGAGGAGTTTGCTGCGCCGCCAGTGCGGGAGCCAGGCCGCTCGCGATCGACCAGGCAAGGAAGAAAAATTTGCGGCGGGCAGCCATCCGTGAATTGTAGTGGAGAAGCAAGCGCCTGGGAAAGGCCCGCCGGGCGGGAGAAAGCGAGTTTTTAGAATCGCATCCCCAACTGGCATTTTTTCTTGTGCTCCTCGGGCACGCCAGCACTTCCTCGGGTGATCATTTTCTAGAGACGACGGGCTCTTGTTCCGGCCGATACACCAGGACGGTTCGGCTCATGACGCCCGCCGAGAGGCGCCGCAAACGATAGCGGTAGGGCCGCGGCGCCCAACCCGTGGAGGAATCTTCCAAGCGGTAGAAAGTATCTTGATACTTCACCGTTCGCGGGGGTGTCCAATCCGGTTTCCTGCGGCTAGCGCGAATCTCCAAAAACCCTTCCGCACCTTCTGTGCTGACGCAAAGTTCATCGGGAATGCCGGCGGTTAGTGAAACGCGAACTTTTTCGCGGATCGCTCCGACATACGAAGACAAATTTCCTTCCGTGTAGCCGCCCTGTTCTGCGGCGCTCGGGCCGCGCTGCCCGGTGATTTTCAGAAAGATCTGATCCAGCACAAACAGAGGAAGAATTCCAAGACCGCTTTCCGCAAAGGCCGCGGCCACGAGCCGGACGCTGCCCTCGACGGCGAAGTAGGCAATCAGCCAGGTGAGCGGATGCGTGGCAAAGATGAAGATGGCCATAAAGCCGATCTCTTGCTCGTTCACTCCCGGACCCGCTTTGCCTGCAAGGGCCAGGTCTAATCCGCGAGAGACCCAGGTGGTCACTGAATAGGAATACCAGTAGAGCATGGCGGCCACGGCAACCAGGAACTCGGCTAATCCACTCAGAATGGAGGGGACGCGCCAATCGGCGGATGGGAGAAGCGCGAGCGAGCAGCGCCACCGTTTGGGCAGTAGCGCGACGAATGGCCCCAGAAGAAAACGGAGCATGGCGGAGCGCCTTTTCAAAAAGCATACCATCGAGGACCAAGGGTTCGTTTCGGAATCGCGCGGCGCGGCCGATACCCCCGCCCCCCTTCTTTGTAAGCGCGCCTTTAAAGAACTTATTATAGGGGCGGTCGACCGTCGCCTTTGCCAGCAAAGGCGAACCATCCCGCCTGCGTGGGGCAGGCGCGGATGTGGCGTAAATGCGAGTAATTAGTAGGGTTCAGAGTCCTTTCCTGGCGCCTGGGGTGTGCTAGCGTGGGAGCAGGCCAGGAGAGGGCCCGGGCGTGTGGGCAGGGGTGTGAGTTCGCCGTGTCCTCGAACAGCCGTTGGAGGGCGCCAGCAGGAGCACGTGTGCAAATTGCGTGTGGCGGCGTGACCGACGTAGGTCGCGTTCGAACGAACAACGAGGATTGCTTCCGCATCGTGATGCCGCTGAACCTCTACGTGCTGGCCGACGGAATGGGCGGAGAAGCACACGGCGAAATTGCCAGCGCGCTGGCGGTGGAAACCGTGGTGACACACTGCCTCGACGCGGAAGCCAATCCAGCGGCGAACGTAATCGGAAAGGTGGAGCCGCGCTGGAGCGCCAAGACCAAACGGCTTTCGACGGCCGTGCATCTGGCCAACAAGAAGATTTGCAAATCCGCAGAGGAGCATCCGGAGCAGCACGGCATGGGAGCGACCTTGACGGCGGCGTGGATTGACCGTTCCAAACTGAGCATTGCGCACGTCGGCGACAGCCGCGCGTATTTGCTTCGCGGCGGTTCGCTGCTGCAGCTCACGCGGGACCACTCGCTGGTTGCGGAACAAGTGCGCCGCGGAATGTTAACCGCGGCGGAAGCCGAGGAGAGCGAAATGCAGAGCGTACTGTTGCGTGCGCTCGGCGTCCAGCCGGAGATCGAAGTGGATGCCGAAGAACACATGCTTTTTCCGCGCGACGTGTTGATGCTGTGCTCCGACGGATTGACGCGCGTAGTCACCGAGCCGGAAATTGCCGGGGTACTGCAAGCCGAAACCGATCCGATACGCGGCGCGGAAGAGCTGGTAGCCATCGCCAATGATCGCGGAGGCCCGGACAACATCACCGTGGTGATCGCGCGGATGCTTAAAGATTCCAAGGGATGGTTTTCCTGGTTGCGCCGCGGGGCGCGCAAGAACCTAGGCAACAATGGCCACGCTGGAGGAAAGTAACGATGCCTAAACTTAGCCTCATGTTCGACAACAAACTGGTAAGAGAGGTGCCGGTAGGAAGCCGCCCGGTAACCATCGGGCGCGCCCCGGATAACGACTTGTCCGTAGACAACCTTGCCGTCTCCAGCTACCACGCGAAGGTTTACTTCGAAGCGGGGCGCATGGTGATCGAGGACCTGAACAGCCTCAACGGCACGTTTGTCAACGATCTGCGGGTCGAGCGCGCCACGCTGCACGACGGAGATAAAGTTCACATCGGCAAGCACACCATCAAGGTGGATACCAGCGGCGATGCGCCGGTGTCGTGGCAGTCCGGCCGCAAAGCGGCCGCGCCGCGCATTAACGAAACGATGGTGCTGGACACCAAGGAGCGGCGCCAGATGCTCCAGCAGGCCGCGGCGATGGGCGAGTCCATGCAATTCGCCTCGACGCGCGTGAAGGTTGCGACGCTCATGGTGCTCGGCGGAAACACGGACCAAAAAGAGTACATTTTGACAAACAAGCTGACGGTCATCGGAAAGTCCCCGATGGCCACGGTGAAAGTGAAGGGCTGGTTCAAGCCGCAAATGGCGGCGCAGATCAACCAGCGCGATGACGGCTACTTCCTTGGCCCCGGCGACAAAGTGCCCTCGGTGAACGGCAGACCTATCGGCGGACCGACGCGGCTGAACGACGGCGATGTGATTGAAGTTTCCGGCGTGAGGCTGAATTTTATTTTCCGCGAGTAGCGTTCGAACGCCATGGCAGCTCCGTCAGCAGGCTGGTGGCAAAGGCGGGGCTTGTTCGGCCTCTACGAACTGCTGCAGTCGTGGTGGCGGCACCGCATCTCGTTCCTTCTCAGCCTGAGCATTACGCTCGCCGCGCTCACGAGCTACTACCTGGTTTTTCTGCAGGAAACGAGGACCCCGCTCTCCGAACTCGTCCAGCGTCTGGAACTCGACACGCTCGACACCCGCTTCCGTTATCGTCCCGCGCGATTCGCACACCCTGACTCGCGCATCGCCATCGTGGATATCGACCAGAAGGCGCAGGAAGTTTTGGGGCGCTGGCCGTTCTCGCGGATCTATTTTGCAACATTGCTCGACGCCCTTCACGAGGACGGGGCGGCTGTCGCGGCCTTTGACATCACCTTCAGCAAACCGGATCAAACTGCGGCGCCACTTCGTTCGCTTGCGGCTTCGCTCGAAGACCGCCGGCAAAACCGTGAACCTGTCGACCCCAAGGTTATCGGGGAGATAAACCGGCTCGTTGCCGAATACGATGCCGACACAAAGTTTGCCGCCGCCATCCGACGTTTTGGCCCGGTCATTCTTGGCAACTATTTCCTGTTTACGCCGGCGGACCTTCAGGGACTCAGCGATCGGACGCTCGACGCCTATGCCAACCAGATCTCGTTCTTCGCGTTTCCGCCGGCGCATGCGATGCGGCCGGAATCCGGGAAACAAGACAAGTTGAACCTGATCGAGGATTTCGCAGCAGCCAGATTGCTGCCGCGCGGCGCGGAAGCGAATTTGGACGCTCTTACCTCCGCGATGCGGGGCGACACCTCCTGGACCGGGTTCTTTAATTTTCCGCCGGACAGCGACGGAGTGGTCCGCCGCGCCACGCTGGTGCTACCGTACGGGCGCTCGCAAAATCCCGACGAGTGGGATCTCTATTCCTCGCTGGACCTCGTCGCTGCCCGGGCCCTGATTGGCCGGGAGGCGCAAGACAGCAATCTCTTCTACGGCCCGACGGGCATTTGGAAGATTTCTCTCGGAAGCAAGGCGGCGATTTACCCCGACGGCCGCGGCCAGTTGCTTATCAACTACGAGGGCCCTTGGGGAACTTTTCCGCACTACTCGATCGCGGATGTTCTCGAGCGAAAATGTGCGCCGGGAACATTCCGGGGGAAGCTGGTGCTGGTCGGCGCAACGGCCACGGGGATCGGAGACCTCCGCGCAACGCCCTTTGGCGGCGCGAATTTTCCCGGGGTGGAAATCCACGCCAACGTCGTGGACAACATCCTCAACGACCGCTTCTTGCGGCGAGGCGCGAAACAGGCGCTCATCGACGTGCTGCTGATTTTCGCTTTCGGCATTCCGCTGGGGATCTGGATGGCGCTCGTATCGCCGCGCTGGATGTGGTTTGGCGCTTTCCTGTTTGCGCCTTTGGTTGGGGTGGATTACTGGACGTTTTTGCACGGCTGGTGGCTCAACTTCACCGTGCCCGCGGTGACGCTCGCGTCCAACGTTTTGCTGGTTTCTCTTTATCGGTCGCTCGTTGAAGAAAAGGAAAAGCGCCGCGTGCGCGCGGCGTTCGGCCAATACCTCAGCCCGGAAGTGATCCGCAGATTGCTCGTGAATCGGCGGCTGGTCGAGCCAAAGAAAACGGAAATCACCGTGATGTTCAGCGATATTCGGGGCTTCACGACGATTTCGGAAAAACTCGACGCCCAGGAATTGGCGCTTTTTCTGAACCAGTACCTCTCGGACATGACCAGCCTGGTTTTCGATCACCACGGCACGCTCGATAAATATATCGGCGACGCGGTCATGGCTTTCTGGGGCGCGCCCTTCGAAGAACCGGGGCACGCGGCGAAGGCTTGCAAAGCCGCACTGAAGATGATGGACCGCGTCCGCGAGTTGCAAAAACAGTGGACGGCGGAAGGAAAGCCGCATCTCGATATCGGCATCGGCCTGAACACCGGCATGGCCAGCGTGGGCAACATGGGTTCGGCGCTGCGTTATGGGTATACGGCGCTCGGCGATGCCGTGAATCTGGCCTCCCGGCTGGAAGGGCTGAACAAAGACTACGGCACGCACATTATCGTAAATGAATCGACCTACCAGGCCGCGAAAGAAAGCGGCTTCCTGTTTCGCGAGCTGGATCTGATTCGCGTCAAGGGCAAGCTCCAGCCGGTCACCATTTGGGAGCTCATCGGCCGCGAGGGAGAGGATACCGTCTACGGCGCGCCGGAAGAGGCTCGCTCTCGAGTCGAGCTTTTCCAGAGCGCTCGCGCTCTCTACGGCAGGCGCCGGTGGCAGGCTGCGCAGCAGGCGTTCCAAGAAATTCTCGACAAGTGGGGGGACGACGGCCCTTCGCGTGCCTACTGGAAACGCTGCCAGGAATACCTCTTCGCAGAGCCGCCCGCGACCTGGGACGGCGTGTTCACGATGACCCACAAATAGAGCTTCCGCCGGTACCGCTGCTCGGGATGTTCCGCCTCCCGCCGAAGTAAATAGGGTGCCAGCCGTGCTGATGGAAGGCGCAAGGCCAAGCTGTTAATTGTGTGTTTAGGTTGCGTCTACGATGATAGCTTCCCGAGACTGCTTGCTCCGTGAACCATTCAGGAAGCAAGCCTTCGGGAGAAAATCCATGAGCCTTCTGCGAACGACGAATCTTGCTGCGCTAGCTTGCCTGTTTGTCGCTGGAGTGGTCTCTGCTCAAGAAAAGAAGATCAAAAGATCAGACCTGCCGCCCGCCGTTGAAAAGACGGCGGCGGAGGTCAGCAAGGGCGCGACCATCAAGGGATTTTCCAAAGAAACAGAAAACGGCAAGACCACTTACGAAGTAGAAATGGTAGTGAACGGACACACCAAAGACGTGGAAGTCGACGCTAATGGAGCAATCCTCGAGGTGGAGGAACAGGTCGAGATGGACTCACTGCCTGCCGACGTGAAAGCAGGACTCAACGCCAAAGCGGGTCGCGGCAGGATTCTGAAGGTCGAATCGCTCGTGAAAAACGGCCAGCTTGTGGCGTACGAGGCCAAAGTGGAAACGGCGGGCAAGAAATCGGAGATGCAAGTCGGTCCGGACGGTAGACCGCTCGACCACCAAGAATAAGAACGATTTGCCTGGCCAGAGAGGGCGCTGGTTCAACACCAGGACCCAGGGCTCAGCACAGACATGGCGGTTGGAACCCTATACGTCGAGGAACTCAAAGCCACCATGCGCGGTCGCTTTGCGTGGCTTGGCGCCGGCGTCATGCTGCTGGCGGTCGGCTGCGTGGCGACCGTGGGGACGCAGGATACTTGGCTTGACGGCTACGGCATCATCGCGTACTTCCTGGTGCCCCTGGCTTTCATCCCGCTCGCGGCCGTGTTTCTCGCTAGCCCTCGCGCGAATCGGTTTGTGGAGAGCGTATTCACGGCGCCGGTGGAACGCCGTGATTGGCTGGCGGCCAAAATCTTGGTGCTTGTGACCATAGCGGCCGCCTACTACGTGGCACTGCTTCCGATGATGCTCGTCTATACGCATCATGTGGGCCTGCCGTTGCTGTTGCGGAAGTTGCTCGTCTGGGCTCCGTGTTTGCTTCTCACGAGTATCGCCATCGGCGCCCTAATCGGCGTGCTCTTCATTGGCCAGACCATCGTTGCTCCTGCGGCCACGGGCATGGGGGTGCTCCTGGCGTATGCCGGTTTCGTTCCGCTCCAGGAACTGCTGGTCGCGCAGGGCAACGGCGCGACGCGCACAGGCCACCTGACTCTGGCGAGCCCCGCGGTTTTGCTGAAGAACGCTTTCGCGTTCACGCTCGCCGTCGGCAGTATTCCCGCTACCACCACGCGCACGTGGATCGCTGCCGCGCTCGTGGTCATTGTTGCGCTGGCGCTTGCTGCGTGGGTGTTTCTCCGGGCGCAAGGCGTTGAAACCTGGGAAGCCACCCGCGCGCAACGCTGGACCATCGCGATCGGGATCCTGGCACTCGTCCTGATGCCCGTGACCATCGCGGACACCAACTACGACGCCCCTGCCCCGCACGGGACCAACGCTCCGTCGATCCAGCGCCTGTTCGCTCGTGCCGGCAGCAGCCTGGCGCTGACGTTGCCTGGCAGTCCGCCGCCCGCACGGTGTTGCGGCACCATCCTGAATCGCGACGAATGGCCGCCGTTCGGCACGGACGAACCTACGCGGCGGGATCTCCTGGTTTTGCTGCCCGTCGACGCCACCCAGCGCATTACGGACCTGCACATCCAGATCGCAGGAGAAAGCGGACTGGAAGTGAGCGCCAATCCGCAAGGGCTTTCTCCCGCGCCTGAAGCCCTTGAGACGCGCACCTACGCGAATGACTCCGGCCCGGCAGCCGCCGATGGCCACCACGTTGTCACCGGCTGGGTGGCGCGCGTTGCGGTTACGTTAACTCCCACGCGGCCTTGGGACATAGGCGGCGATCGCTATCCTCTGCGTGTCGCCGCGACGTACCAGGTTGCCGGCGAAAGTCGGACGTTCTCGGCCCGGGCCGCCGTCGACGCGCAAGTGTCGAGCGCTATCTACGAAATGGGCGTCGCTTCGTTGATTTTCCCCATCGTCTGTTTTGGCCGGGCCTACCGGCGCTGGCGTCTGACGCGATGAGTGCTTTGATCGAATACGCGATTGAGATGGAGGGCCTGACTCGGCGTTTTGGCGACTTCGTCGCGGTGGACCACGTCACGTTAAAGATTCCGAAGGGCCAAATCTATGGATTCCTCGGTTTGAACGGCGCAGGAAAGACGACGACCATCCGCATGCTCACCACGCTCCTGCCACCGAGCGGGGGCAGGGCGAAGCTGTGGGGGCACGACGTGGTCAGAGAACCTCTCGCCGTCCGCAAGCTCGTAGGGCTTGTAAGCGACGAGACCAGCGAGAGTCAATCGACCTGGACGGCGCGCGAGTACCTCTCCTACTTTGCCCGGATCCGCCGCCTGGCGAATCCTCGCGAGGAAGTCGAGCGAATCCTGGACGATGTTGGCCTAGCGGCCAAGTTTCGACCGAAACGGATCGGCACCTATAGCACGGGCATGAAACGAAGGGTGGAGATCGCGCGCGCCCTCATGGGCCGCCCAAAAGTACTTTTCCTGGACGAGCCCACGCGTGGGCTCGACCTGCCGGCTAAACGCGACATGTGGAGGCTCTTGCAGAGGCTTGCGGCCACAGAAAACGTCACCACGTTTCTCAGCAGCCATGATGCACAGGAAATCCGGAGCCTCTCGAGCGAGATCAGCGTGATCGCCAGGGGCCGGCTGGTTCATACGGGCGCAACGCGCGAACTGGGCGCCGACATCGACGCCTTCGAGGAGCGCCTGGTCGGGATGCTGACACAGTCCGAGCCGAGCGAGCCAGCCGGCTTGCCTTTCCGAGAATAAGCGGGCAGCGCTAAGGAAGTTCCGATCGTTCTGCTCGTCGGCTCTTCCGCCCCAGCAACCTCCGAAGTGCAAAGTCCCGACCAAATTGGATGGAGCCATGGGTGTGCCCTATGTCAAAATGGTGGCATCGAATGACTTATCGCAGCACGAGATTCGTGGATCTGTTGCTGCCCGGGCGTTAGCGTTGGTTTGCAGGGCGCGCCCGTTCGATCTTGGGCGTTGACTAAGGGAAGCCGCGCCGTTTGGAACCTGGGAGATTGTGGCCAGCCGAATGGTCCTTTAAAGGTCGCCCGGGTCGTACCCAAAACATGGCCCCAAGGAATCTAATAGCGCAAGGCAAGAGAAGCCACCCTGCCCATTGTAAACAGGGCGCGGATCACGCGTTCTGACGAGGAGAAAGAGAAGTAGGTTATGTGGATTGTCCGATTGGCACTACGCAGGCCATACACCTTCGTGGTGCTGGCGCTTGCCATTATTCTGGTCACCCCGCTCGTGCTGATGCGCACGCCCACGGACATTTTCCCGGAAATCAACATCCCCGTGGTGACCATCGCCTGGACCTATACGGGGCTCTCGCCGCTCGAGATGGAGCGGCGCGTCACCTCGACCATCGAACGCGGCGCGACGACCATGGTCAACGATATCGAGCACCTGGAGTCGCAATCCCTTCCCGGCATGACCATCATCAAGCTCTTTTTTCATCCGCGAGCCAATATCTCTACGGCGCTGGCGCAAACGGCCGCCGCCACCGAGACGATGATGAAGTGGCTTCCGCCGGGCGCCACTCCACCGCTCGTGATCATTTACTCCGCTTCGACCGTTCCGGTCATTCAAATCGGACTCACCAGCGACACCATGAGCGAGCAGGAGCTGTTCGACCTCGGCACCACCTATCTTCGTCCCAAGTTCACCACCGTGCCCGGCGCGGCCATTCCCTGGCCGTACGGTGGAAAGCAGCGTTTCATCTCGGTGGATATCGATTCCGCGGCTTTGCAATCGAAGGGCCTCTCTCCCGTGGATATCGTGAACGCCATGAACCAGCAGAACCTCATCTTGCCGACGGGAACCGCAAAGCTCGGCCAGCTGGAGTACAACGTGGAGATGAACGGGAGCCCGCGCACCGTGGCGGAGCTCAACGATCTGCCGGTCAAAAGCGTGAACGGTAGCACCATTTACATGAAGGAAGTGGCGCACGTCCGCGACGGCTTTTCCCCGCAGACCAACATCGTGCGCGCCAATGGACGGCGCGGCGTGATCATGAGCATTCTGAAGACGGGCGGCACTTCCACGCTGGAAGTGGTTTCCCGCGTCAAAGAAATTCTGCAATACTACTCTGGGGCCTTGCCGGAAGGCTTGCACGTTACGACTTTTTTTGATCAGTCGCTGTTTGTGCGCGCGGCCATCCAGGGCGTGATCCGTGAAGCGCTGATTGCTGCTTGCCTAACCGCGGTCATGATTCTGCTTTTCCTCGGGAACTGGAAAAGCACGCTGATCATCGCCATCTCCATTCCTTTGTCCATCCTGGTGAGCGTCATCGCCCTGGGCGCCTTGGGAGAAACGATCAACATCATGACTTTGGGGGGCCTGGCGCTTGCCGTCGGCATCCTGGTCGACGACGCCACCGTGGAGATTGAAAACATCAACCGCAACCTGGCCATGGGAAAAGAGACCATGCAGGCCATCCTGGACGGCGCAGCGCAAATTGCCGTGCCGGCGTTCGTTTCGACGATTTGCATTTGCATCGTATTCATTCCGATGTTCTTCCTGTCCGGCGTCGCGAAATTCCTCTTTGTGCCCCTCGCCGAAGCGGTGATTTTCGCCATGCTTGCTTCGTATTTCTGGTCGCGAACCATCGTGCCTACCCTGGCGATGTACCTTCTTTCCGCGGAAGACGAATATCGCGCCGACGAGCATGTCGGCGAAAAAATGGGATTCTTCCGCCGGTACCAGCAGGGATTCGAGCAGCGCTTTGAGGCTTTCCGGGATGGCTACCGGCGCGCGCTCGCGACCGCCTTGCATCACTCCTGGCTATTTACCGGGTGCTTTCTCGGCTTTTGTGTTCTGTCCGGAGGGCTCACTTTTGTGATCGGCCGTGATTATTTTCCGAGCGTGGACGCGGGCCAGATTCGCCTGCACATGCGCGCCCGTTCCGGGCTGCGGATCGAAGAGACCGCGCGGCTGGCGGACCAGGTGGAAACCGCCGTCAAGGAAATCATTCCCAAGAGGGATTTGGTCACCATTCTCGACAATATCGGTTTGCCGTACAGCAGCATCAACATGACCTACAGCAATGCGGGCACCATCGGCACATCCGACGCCGAGATTCTCCTGCAGTTGAAAAAGGATCGCGGAAGCTCGACCGAAGCCTACATCCGGGGACTTCGCGAATTGCTGCCCCAGCGGTTCCCGTCGACGCAGTTTTTCTTCCAGCCGCCCGACATCGTGTCCCAGATCCTGAATTTCGGCATGCCCGCGCCCATCGACATCGAGGTTATGGGACAAAATCTGGTAGGCAACTATCAAATTGCAGAAAAGCTCGTGACCGAGATCCAGCACATCCCCGGAGCCGTCGACGTGCACGTGCAACAAGCTTTCGACGATCCCACCCTGCACATGGAGATTGACCGCACGCGCGCCCAGTCGGTCGGATTGCAGGCCCGGGACATTGCGCAGAACCTGCTGGTCTCGCTGAGTTCGAGCTTCCAGACGGCTCCCGTCCTCTGGATGGACCCGAAAAACGGCGCCACTTACCAAGTGGCGGTGCAAACTCCGCAATACCGGGTTGACTCGATGCAGGCGCTCGCGAACACTCCGGTCACCGGCGCCGGCGCGTCTGGCTCAGACCAGCCGCCGCAGATTCTTGGCAACCTGGTAAGCATTTCCTCGGCCATGCGGCCCGCGGTCGTGTCCCACTACGACATCGAGCCGCTGATCAACGTTTACGCTGCCGTGGACGGGCGGGACCTCGGCGCGGTTTCCGACGAAATCGCGGAGCGCGTCCACGACATCGAGAAGGAACTGCCACGAGGCAGCCACATCACCGTTCGCGGCCAAGTACAAACGATGAAATATTCGTTCCAGGGTCTCGCTCTCGGGCTTGTTGGCGCGATCGTTTTGGCCTACCTGTTGATCGTTGTGAATTTCCAGTCGTGGCTCGATCCGTTCATCATCATCACCGCCCTGCCCGGGGCGCTGGCCGGCATCTGCTGGATGCTGTTCCTCACGCACACGACGTTGAGTGTGCCTTCGATGATTGGCGCGATCATGTGCATGGGCGTGGCCACAGCGAACAGCATCCTGGTGGTTTCTTTCGCGCGCGAGCAGATGGAGGAAGGAAAGCCCGCCCGGCAAGCTGCGCTCGAAGCGGGATTTGTGCGCATTCGCCCGGTCATCATGACCGCGCTCGCGATGATTATCGGGATGGTTCCACTGGCCATCGGTCTCGGTGAAGGCGGCGAGCAGAATGCTCCTCTCGGCCGCGCGGTGATCGGCGGCCTGATTTTTGCGACTTTCGCCACGCTGTTCTTCGTTCCCACGGTGTTTTCCATCATCCACGGGCGGCGGGAGCGCCGCAGGGGTCTGGAAACAGCCACCGCTCCGGTAATACCCTGATGGGCGTGCGGAGCGAATTCGCATCCCGGAGCAAGTTCGGCAGACGCAGTTTGCAATGCAGTACGGAGTTGAGATGAGTCTTCAAGGCGGCAGTCAGGCTCCCGAAAGGGGGGCGAAGTTGTTCAAGGTGCTTACCGGCGGGGCGCTCCTGCTTGTGGTGCTTGGTGCGTTTACGATGCTCCAGCGCCGTGCGGAATACCGCACCCTCGCGGAAGAAACGGAAACGCTGGCGATTCAAACGGTCGGGGTCATTCACGCGACCCCGGAGGCAGGCGAGGAAGATTTGGTTCTGCCCGGCACCATGGAAGCCTTCGTGGAATCGCCGATTTACGCGCGCACCAATGGCTACCTGAAAAAGTGGTATCACGACATCGGCAGCCGCGTTCAAAAGGGCGACCTGCTGGCGGACATCGACACTCCGGAAGTGGATCAGCAGCTCTCGCAAGCGCGCGCCGATCTGGCGACGGCCGAGGCCAATGCCCACCTTTCGGAGATTACCGCTTCCCGGTATACGGAACTCTTGAAAACGGACGGCGTATCGAAGCAGGAGGTCGATAACGCCGCCGGCGATCTTGCGGCCAAGCGCGCCATCGTGCAATCGGAGGAAGCCAACGTGCACCGCCTGGAGGAAATGAAATCCTTTCAGCACATTTACGCGCCGTTTTCCGGGGTCATCACGCGCCGCAACACGGACATCGGCATGTTGATCAACGCCGGAAACACCGGATCCGCCGAGCAGTTGTTTTTCCTGGCCCAGACCAGTCCTTTGCGGGTTTACGTGCGCGTGCCGGAAATCTACGCGAACACCATTCATGCGGGCCTCGGAGGGTATCTCGAGGTCACGCAGTATCCGGGCAAAAAAATAGAAGGAAAGGTCGTGCGCACCGCGGAAGCAATCGACCTGGCCACGCGCACGCTGAACACCGAAGTGGACGTTCCCAACCGCGATGGCACGCTGCTGCCCGGCGGCTACGCGCAGGTGCATCTGGAAGTCAAAGTGACCGGTTCGCGGTTGCAGGTACCGGTGAACGCTTTGCTGTTCCGTTCCGAGGGCCTTCGCGCCGTCGTCGTGGACGCCAATCACAAAATCCATCTGAGGCAGATTACTGTCGGGCGCGACTATGGCACGAACCTCGAGGTTTTGCAGGGCCTCGATCCCAAGGATTGGATTGTCCTCAATCCGGAGGATTCGCTCGAAGAAGGCCAGGAAGTGCGCGTGAAAGAAATCGCCATGAATACCGCCGCCCCGGCACCCGGGAAGCCGCAAACACCGACACCGGGTTCCAACAAATAGTAATGATGAGGGTGAAGCATCTCGCGGTCCTCGGTACCGTAGCTGTCTTCTTATTCGGCTGTACCGTGGGGCCGAAGTACCAGCGGGCTTCCGCTCCCGTTCCCGCCAAGTGGGATGTCACCGAGCCGTGGCGCGAAAGCGCCCCCAAAGACGGGGTCGCCAAAGGCGAATGGTGGAGCGTTTTCGAGAGCGACGAACTGTCCGCCCTTGAAAAGCAGACGCTCGACGCGAACCAGACCATCCAAGTGGCCGTTGCGCGTCTCGAGCAAGCACGCGCCGCGGCCGCGCTCGAAGTAGCGACGCGGTTTCCGACACTTTCCACCTCGCCCAGCGCCGAGCGCCAGCGGCTCTCCGGGAATCGGCCGAGCAGCAGCAACTTTCCGATCACCGGCGCGGTCTCTCAAAGCAACATCACTCTTCCGTTCGTCGCGGGCTATGAAGCGGACTTGTTTGGGCAGCGACGGCGCACCATCGAAGCGGCCCAGGCCTCCTACCAGGTCGCCGCCGCCGACCTTGCAAACGTGCGCCTGGTGATCACCGCGGAACTTGCGGGCGATTACTTCACGCTCCACCAGCTCGATTCCGAGCTGAACATCTTGAATCGCACCGTCGACACGCTCCAAAAAGGCCTGCAACTGGTCGAATCGCGCCACGCCGGCGGCCTGGCCTCCGGTCTGGACGTCGCCCAGGAAGAAACCCTGCTAAACACCACGAAAACGCAGGCAGTTTTGCTGCAACAACAACGCAAACAGGTTGAGGATGCCATCGCGGTGTTGCTCGGAAAACCTGCGCCTGATTTTCACCTCGTGCCGAAAGAATCGAACGCCGAGCCTCCTGCGCTCGATGCGGGATTGCCTTCCGACCTTCTCGAGCGCCGTCCGGACATCGCCGAGGCCGAGCGCCAGATGGCGGTCGCCAACGCGCAGATCGGCATTGCGCGGTCGGCCTATTTCCCCTCGTTGAATCTTTTTGCGAACGGCGGATGGCAAGCGGCGGACATCGCCAAGCTTTTGAATGTGCAGAGCACCTTCTGGGCCGTCGGAGCCAACGTGGCGGAAGCCATCTTTACCGGCGGTTCGCGGCGCGCGCAAACGCAATTCGCCAAAGCGGGTTACCGGGCGAGCGTGGCTTCCTACCGCGACACGGTCTTAAACGCGTTCCGCGAGGTGCAGGACGACGTGACCGGCTTGCTGGTTCTCGACCAGGCTTTTCTCGCGCAAGAGAAGACCGTTGATTCGGCCCGCCGCACTGTGGATATCGCCACGAGCCGCTACGTGGGGGGCCTCGTCAACTATCTTGATGTCGTAAACGCCCAGCAGACCTTGTTGAATAACGAGCAGGAGCTGGCCGTAATCCGCGGCCAGCGCCTGGTGACCAGCGTTCTGCTTGTGAAGGCCCTTGGTGGCGGATGGGACGCTTCGAGCCTCGCCGCCGTGCAGGTCAAAACAAGACTGAAAGACGTAGTCGCGCCCTGAAGCAGCCGCGCCCGGAGTTCGTTCAGGGATTGCCGGTGTCGTGCGCCGAGATGACGCGGCCCAATTCCGACGAGCGGCCCAGGCGATCGAACATCTGATACGCGGCGTCGGAAATCTTCGTGATGGCGTCTCCACCATCCCGTTCGCGCTTCAAATAGGTGGTCATCACGCTGATCACGTAGGGCCGTTTGCCCGCGAAAACGATCCCGCAGTCGTTCCGCACGCCCTCAAGCTCGCCCGGTTTGTTCGCCACTTTCAAGTCTTCGGGCAAATTGCGCGGGATGTAACTTTCCTTGTGCACGCTAAGCAAATGGAAAAAGTTCTCGGTCATCTGCTGGTTCAAAACCTTGCCGCGATAGAGATTTTCGAGCAGCAGCATCATCTCGCGCGGCGTCGCGACGTTTTCTCGTCCTTCCGCGGCCGCTTTCAGGTCCATCATCTTGCGCCGCAACCGCGTGTGCGTCAGCCCAAGTGAATCGACCAGCGCGTTGACGTTTTCCATCCCAAGGCGATCGATGATGACGTTGGTGGCCGAATTGTCGCTCACGGAAATCATCAGGCCGGCGACGTCGCCGAGCGTCAGCCGGGTCATCCCCGGCGTCAGCACGCTCGAGATGCCGCTTCCCCCCACCAGGTCCGCCTGCTCGAGCGTGTAGAAGTCCGTGAGCTTGACCTTGCCTTGTTGCGCCTGGCGGTAAAGCTCCGCCAGAATCGCAATCTTGATCGAACTTGCCGTTGGCATGACTTCGTCGGCATGCAGCAAGTACTTCTGCCCGGTGGCCAGATCCAGGATGGCCACGCCGATAACGCCGTCCAGGTGGCGGTCCACTTCCTGGACATTGGCCTCCAGTTTTTGCCAGAGTATTTGTTCTTTTTCCCGTCCTGTCTGTTGCGCGCGCGCTGGGGCCGGCGCGCACAAGCCGACGGCAATGAGAGCAAGGGCAATCCCCCGTGGGAACACGTTCACCTCCGCGTTCGGGATTATAGAGCCTGTCTCGCAGAAGGGTTTGAACTTTTGATTTCGAATCCCGGCCCCACCATGGCCAGGTGTGCGGGATCCGAGCGAGGCGGCTACGGAATCGACAAGGCAAGTTCTCTTGCGCCGGTAAGCGACCGCATGGTGCGGCAGAATAGGCGCAGGCGCTCAAGTCGCTGCACCCATTTCCAATCCAAACGTCTCATCGAGGTTCAGTCGAATTCCTTAAGGGAACGCACTTCAGGAGCGGTTACCCCGGCGGCCAGCGGAATGGTCTCCCGCCCAGTAAATGTAAATGGAGGTGAAACACCGACTGGCCGGCTCCTTCGCCGCTATTCAACACCGTGCGGTAGCCCTGAAGGAGCTGGCGTTCCCGAGCAAGCTGCGCGGCGACCAGCTGCAGCTTTCCGAGTACCACTTGATCCTCCTGGCTTGCGTCCGTCAACGATTCGAAATGTTTCCGTGGGCAAATCAGGATGTGCGTCGGCGCCTGCGGGCTGATATCCTCGAACGCGAACAGTTCGGGATCTTCATACACCATCTTCGACGGAATCTGCTTCGCCCCAATTCTGCAAAATAAACAATCCCTGTTCATCGAATTCCTCCCGCGGGCGGTTCAGGATCCAGACGCGTGACGAACGGTGTAAAACCCTCGCGCAAACGCAGTTGGTCGCCGAACTGCCGGGCCGTATCTTCGCCGGTGATTTTACCCACGCGTACGCGGTAGAAAGTTCCATCCGGTGCGTCATACTGCTGAATGAAAATCGGCGAATAGGAAGGGTTGAGACGGTCGCGCAGCCGCTCGGCATTACCGCGATCCCGGAACGCTCCCACCTGCACGGTGAAAAATCCCGCGGCGGGATCCACGTTGCCGAGGACTTCCACCCGCACCGGCGCGACCCCCGGCCCCACCAGATCGATCTCCCGCGCCGCCGCCAGGGAAAGATCGATGACGCGATTCTCCACAAACGGCCCCCGGTCCGTGATGCGGACCGTCGTGCTTTCTCCATTGTTCAAGTTGGTCACACGCACCATGGTATCGAACGGCAGGGTGCGGTGGGCCGCGGTGAATTTATACATGTCGTAGATTTCGCCGTTTGAAGCGCGCCTCCCGTTGAACGGCTCGCCATACCAGGAAGCATTCCCCTGTTCGGCGTACCCGGCCGGAGCTGGGGCCGGCGTCGGTCTATCATGTCGCGCTCGCGGACCAGACGGCGTCTCGGGCACGTCCGTCGAACGCTTCGCGGATTCTTCCCTTCTCGGTGGCGTGCTCGTAGGTTGCGTCGGCGGCCGACTCGCAACGGGCCTCCGCCCCGCGCATCCCGAGCCGACCAAGGCCAACAGGAACAAAGTTGTCGACAAGAAATAGAGAATTCCGCCGAGGCTTTGCGCCTCACGAGCGCCAGCTCGCCGCCCGCTTGCCTTCCGTGCTCTGCGAGACCTCTTGACTGAAGTCTTCAAAGGCCCGCCTGGATTCAGGATTTGGAGGATTTCTGGGCTTTCTGCGAATTGCGCGCGGCATTGCGCTCTTCGAGCCAGCTCGCCGCCTCGCCAAGCTTCTCGGACACTTCACGCAGGAATTGCGCTGTGCGCTTTTCCGTTTCGGGAGCGATATCTTCTTTCAAGAGGGCCTTCAAGCGGGTCAGTTCTTCGTCTACCCGCTTCCCGAAATCTTCGAAACTGTGAATCTGTTTCAACTTCGCCACTTCCTCGTCGATGCGCCTGCCGAACTCTTCCAATCGGCCCATAGTTGCCTCTGGCGCGACATTCCGCGCGATTTCTGTATTATAGAAAGGCTCTTATCCGGTCGCAAGGAGGATGGTTGCCCCTACCCTACGGTTGGCAGTGGCGATTGGAGCGATGGAAAAACGCGCTCGGCGGACTTTTCGGCGGCGAGCAGCAACCCCGCCCGAAACTGTGTCCGGTTTGCGGCGCGCTTGTAGGCATCAAAGCCACGCGCTGCCACGAATGCGGCGCCAACCTGCACTTTTCTCTCGCCGCCTTGAGCAAGAAACTCTCCCGCTTATTCGGCGAGAACGAGGCTCCCGCCACCACCGCCTTGCTCATCGCCAACATTTTGATGCTCGGCGTGAGTTGGCTTTCCTTCGCCGCCGCCGGCCAGGGAGGCGGTCTGACCATATTGTGGGGATTGGTCGGTGAAGCGCAATACCGCCTTGGGGCAAGCTTTGGTCCCGCCATTTTCTTTGAAAATCAGTGGTGGAGACTGGTCACCGCGATGTTTCTTCACGCCGGCCTGGTGCACATCGGATTCAACATGATGGCGTTAATGCAACTCGGCCCGCCGCTCGAAGAGCTTTACGGCTCGGCCCGCTATTTGTTCTTTTATATGGTGACGGGCGCTTTCGGTTTCTTCGTGAGCGCGGCCACCGGCCATTTCTCGCTGGGAGCCAGCGGAGCGCTGCTGGGGCTTGTCGGCTTGCTCCTGGCGATCACTACAAAACGCGGCGGCGCCTACATGCGCGAAATACGCTCGCGCTTGCTTACGCAAGTGGTCATTCTTTTTGCGTTGGGGTTTTCCGGTTTCATGGCCATGGACAACTTCGCTCACGGCGGAGGGCTGGCCGCAGGCTTCCTGCTCGGCAAGCTGTTTGCCGACCGTAAGCCGGTGACTGCCGGCGAACGGCGCACCGCCTACGCCCTGGGATGGCTCGCTGGAGTCGTCATCATCGCGAGTTTCGTTTTGATGCTTCTGCACTATCACGATCCGCTTCCCGGCCGCTGACAGCTCCTGGCTCCCTCGGCTCGAATGGCTATCCGCAAGACCTGTTTGATTTCTTGAAATCCCGGTTCTAAAGCGGTTGCGAGGGCAGGTTGAGGCGGCGGGCGACGGTGAAGGAATAGTGCACTCCCGAGATGACGCTCAGGGCCGACACAAAGTAAACGAGGAAACGGTTCAGGAGATCGAGATGGAAGGCCGGGTAAGCCGCGCCCAGCACCACCGCAAAAACCAGGACAATCTGCGAAAACGTGGTGAACTTGCCGTAGATGCTCGGCGGAAACGGCCGGTAGCCGGAAGCCAGAATAATCACCACCGCCACCGTGAGAATGAGCAGGTCGCGGCTCAGCACCAGAATGGTAAGCCACCACGCCAGTTGCTTTTCAAACGCCAGAACGACAAAGGAAGAAGAGAGCAAAAGCTTATCGGCGATGGGGTCGAGATAAGCTCCGAGCGAAGAATGCTGGTTGAATCTCCGTGCGATCAGGCCATCGATGCCGTCGGAAAAGCCCGCAATCACCAGAATCAGCAACGCCCACTTGTACTTCTCATAGGACATGAAAATCAGAAAGAACGGCAGGAAACAAAGCCGGAGGAAGGTGATTTGATTGGGTACGGTCCAGATTCGGCCCTTCATTGCGTTTACAAATAGCGTAATTCAGGAGCTCGTTTGAGGCAACTCGGCCGATGCAAAACGACGTTGTTAAATTAAACATGGTGGTTTTCGCAAGCCGCTTCAGGCGAATTCGGCAAGGAACTCTTTCAGCGAGCGGCCCAGCTTGCGCGCGAAAAGTTCGTTCATCGAAGGAATAGATCCCGAGGGCTCGTCGAGAGAAATGCGTTCGACGCGATGCATGGGAAAAAACACCGTGGGGAATCCCACGCGCTCGCCGTCGGGCTCATTCATCTGACGGATGAAATGATCGAAGGAATTCAGGTCGATGCCGCGCAGCGTGACCCCGGAAGGGTTGACGACCAGCAATTCGCCCCATATTTTTTCCTTGGGCGAGTGCAGGCTCACGATCACGATGGAATGCGAGTCCATGGATTAGGAGCGTCCTCCCGTTAGACTAACTCATTTGTCTATGCGCGATGGCTCCCCTTGCGGAATTAGGCAAGATCACGCGAGAGACCGGGTGTTCGCCCAAAGCGCAACGAGGCCTTCACCCATCCGCTGCTCGATGAGACAACCACGGAAAGCGAGGAAAACGGATGTGCCAGTGTAGTGTCCAGCAAATAACTGGACAAATGGGCGGGGTTCGGATATGCTCAGAGCATGCCCCGTTCAGTTGCTCCCCTCATCCTCCAGGACGCCGATGAGGCGCGGATTCAACAGTGGCTCTCGGCGTTTGGCACACCTCAACAAGTGGCTTTGCGGAGCCGGATTGTGTTGGCATCGGCTGCCGGCGAATCGGACAGCGCGATTGCCGAGCGACTGGACACGAACCGCAAAACTGTGACGCTATGGCGGACACGATTTGCGCAGGAAGGACTGGAGAGCTTGTGGGAAGTGGCGCCGGGTCGTGGACGCAAACCTACGTATGGGAACGACAAGATCCAGGAAATCATCGATACCACCTTACAGACCAAACCCAAGGGCATGACCCAGTGGAGTTGCCGATTGCTGGCCGCGCAGTTGGGTGTCAGCAAGTCCACCGTCAATACGGTGTGGCGGAGTCATAATCTCAAGCCACACCGCGTCAAGACATTTAAGCTCTCCCGCGATCCGCGTTTTCTGGAGAAATTGACCGATGTGGTGGGGTTGTACCTGAATCCGCCGCAACAGGCGATCATCTTGTGCGTGGATGAAAGGAGCCAAATTCAGGCGCTGGACCGCACCCAACCAGGCTTGCCGTTGAAAAAGGGGCGCTGTGGCACGATGACTCATGACTACAAACGCAACGGCACAACGACCCTGTTCGCCGCTTTGGAACTGCTGCAAGGCAAGGTGATCGGACAATGTTACGAGCGCCACCGGCACCAAGAGTTTCTGAAATTTCTTAGGCGACTGGATGAAGAGTTTCCCGGCGAAGTCCCGTTGCACTTGGTGATGGACAATTACGGCACGCATGGCCACGAGAAGGTACGTGGCTGGCTGAAACGTCATCCCCGCTTCGTATTGCACTTCGTGCCTACCAGTTCCAGTTGGCTGAACCTGGTCGAGCGATGGTTTGGAGAATTGACCTCTAAACGAATCCGGCGGGGTGCTTTCTTCAGCGTAGGCGACTTAGAGAAAGCCATTGAAGAATTCTTGCAGACTTGGAATGAAAAGCCACGGCCTTTCGTCTGGACCGCCACGGTCGAATCAATTGTCGAGAAACTCTCTCGATGCCGCCAAACCCTGGAGAAGATTAAGCCGGGATGCACCTCACCCCGGACACGAAAGTCGAAGAAACGATTGCCCAGCTAATTCTCGGACACTTCACTAGCAGGAGGCGGTAATGTCTGACCAGATTCCGCGCTTCGCTCGGAATGACACTGCTGCAAATTTTTTGGGCCAAAACAAGAAAACCTCTCACCTCGCCCGTTCGTAGGCCTGGTTCAGCCACCACAAGGCATCGCGCAAATCACTTGTCGAAGCAACCTCGAAGGAAAACCAGCGCTTTCCGGGTGTAATGCGCGAGTCCTTCAGCACGCGTTGCAGCAAATCCTGCGGCATGGGATCGAACCGGAAAATGACGGAATTGGGGGTGTCGAATCCCCGCGTGACCGGCAGGCCGCCGAAGATTTTCTTGCCGCGATAGAGGCCCATCATCCCGAACATGGGCTTGGTCGAGATTCGCGGCCAGCCGCTCACTTCCGTCTTCAGCATCGCCGACCACTGCTTCATTTCTTCGGAAATCGGCGGCATTTTCGGCCGGTCCCGCATGCTTCGCGCGTTTTGCTTGGCCGGCCGATTCCGTTTTGCCTTCTTCGCTTTCATCACGAGCCTCGGGCAGTCACGAAGCAGCCCGGGAAGTGCGGAAATCCAGCGAAGCGCCGCGTTCGAGTAGCGATTCGGCGTGCCGGACGATATTTTCGATGAGCCTGGCTGCGCTAGGGCGGTCGTGCAGCAGCCCTGCAGCTTCTCCGACGACCGTCAAACACATATCCAAATCCTGCTTCGCCCGGGCTTCGGCGTACGCGCTCGCAAGGCTGCCGCGCGCTATCCCCTTCGGCTTCCCGGTGCGCCCACTCGTCGGTGAACTTGTTTTTCAGAACTCGAAAGGAAAACTCCTGCGGCCAAGGAACACCGCGCAATCGATCGATCGCTTTTGTGCGAACGGTGTCGTCTCCGGTGGCGCGCACGGCGCGATCGGTCATCGCCTGCGGCGTGAGAGCCTCCGCGGAAGCCCAGAAGCGCGTCCCGATCAGCACGCCGTCGGCTCCCAGCATCACAGCGGCAGCAAGCCCTCGGCCATCGGCAATTCCTCCCGCCGCAAGCAGCAACGTCTTTGGCGCACGCTTCGCCAGATAATCCGCGACTTCGGGGACAAGAGGCAGCGTCGCGCGGGCCGCTCCGTGGCCGCCAGCTTCCGCGCCCTGTGCCACGATGGCGTCGGCTCCGGCATCGAGCGCTTGGTCCACATGCCGCAAGGTTTGCACTTGGCAGACCAGCTTGGCCTTGGCGTCATGAACCTTGGCCGCGAAGGGTTGCGGGTCACCAAAGGAAAGAAACACGCAGTACGGCGAACGCTTCAACACTTCATCGAGCGCTTGCGGCGCGCGATCGAGCGCCCAGGTGATGAAACCCACGCCAAACTTGCGGCCCTCGACGAGCCTAAGCTCTTGCGCGAGGTCCGGCTCGCCGCCGAGTGCTCCGGCGTATCCGCCGCCCAGGATTCCCAGGCCGCCGGCATCGGAGACCGCAGCGACCAAGCGCCCGCCCGCGACGAGCGCCATCGGCGCGGACAGCATCGGATGGCGAATTCCGAATTGCTCGGTCAACCGCGTTTTCACAACTGCCGTCCTTTCCCGAAATCCCCGCGCCGCGCTCGGTCTCAAACCGGCATGACTTTGGGGCCACCGGAAGCAAAAATAAGCTTCGGCTCGGTGAGGGACTGCACTTGATCGAGCGTGGTATCGGGCGCGAGTTCGCGGAGAAGCAGGCCCTTGGGCGTAACGTCGATGACCGCGAGTTCGGTGACGATGTGGTCGACGACTTCGACTCCCGTGAGCGGTAGCGTGCATTTTTTCAGGATCTTCGGTTTGTTGTCGCGCGTCGCGTGTTCCATGGCGATGAAGACGCGCTTGGCGCCGGCGACGAGGTCCATGGCGCCACCCATGCCTTTGAGCATTTTGCCGGGGATAGCCCAGTTGGCGAGCGTGCCCTTTTCGTCGACCTGCAACGCGCCCAGAACGGTGAGATCGATGTGGCCGCCGCGAATCATGCCGAAGGAGTCGGCCGACGAGAAATAGCAAGTCCCGGGAAGCTCGGTGACGGTCTCCTTGCCCGCGTTGATGAGGTCGGGATCGACTTCGGATTCCAGCGGATACGCGCCGACGCCGAGCATGCCGTTCTCCGATTGCAGAATCACGTCCATGCCCTTGGGCACGTGGTTGGCCACGAGCGTCGGCATGCCAATGCCCAGATTGACGTAATAGCCGTCACGCAGTTCCAGCGCGATCCGCCGCGCAATCCGTTCGCGTTTTTGCTCTTCCGTTAGCGGCATAAAATCCGTCCACCGTCGAAAATTGAAAACGCCGGTCCCGCCCAGTACAACTTCAGGGAAACTTTTTCTCAAATCTAGGCAATGTTGCCGCCAGAACTTGGCCAACGATGCCCAGGCTTTTGGGATCAACTCTGTCGAGCCTGTCTTCTGTCGTGTGCCAATAGGGGATCGAGAAATCGATGAGATCACAGCCGGCCACGCCCCGGCGGATGAAGGAAAAATGATCGTCCCCGCCGACGGCATAGTCTTGATCGACAAAGGTGTTTTTGTAGCCGAGTCGAGCTGCGGTTTCCCAGATGAAATCGACGAGCCAGCGCGTAGAGCCGCTGTCGCGCGTGATCCTGACATGGGACGGGCCAATCATATCGGCCAGGATCATGGCTTTGACGCGCTTGAGTTCGCCGGAAAGAGCCATTTGTGCGGCCATTTCGCGGCTGCCGTAGGTGTTGTTGCTGCCGTCGCTGTTCCAGTGAACGTTCCGAGCGTCAGTCCAGTTGCCTTGCGCTTCTTCGCCGTCGAAGAAGGCGATCCAGACGTTGAGAAAATGCTTTCGCGCGCAGAACAGGCGCGCCAGTTCGATCATGGTTCCGGTGCCGGAGCCGCCATCATCGGCTCCGACAAAGTTGGGTATGCGTACGGTGTCGTAGTGCGTGGTGTAGAGAATGATTCCGGGGTGCGTGCCATGCAGTTTGACCACAATGTTTTTCATCGCCAGATTGCCGAGAACCGTAGAAGCGTGAAAATCGTGCTCCTCGACCGGGCAGCCGTAGCTTTTGAGCTGGCCGATAATGTAGGCCTGCGTTCGGCGAATGCCGTCAGAATCCGGCGGCCGCGGCCCAATCTCTACGAGATGCCGCACGTGTTCGTATGCGCGGGACCCGTCGAATGCGGGGTTTACATCGGCCGAGAGCTGTCGAGCCGTTCGAGCGCATAGCACCGCTAAGGCTAAACTGAACGCAGCACGAACATAGCTTTGTCTCATGACTTCCTCGTCGTGCGGCGCTCGATGCGCTTTTCGTATTTCGGGCCCTCGAAAATCGCGTCCACAAAAATCCCGGGCGTGTGAATCTGGTCCGGCGGGAGCCGGCCGATGTCCGCCAGCTCTTCGACTTCGGCGATGACGTAATCGGCGGCGGTGGCCATCATGGGGTTGAAGTTACGCGCGGTCTTGCGGTAGATGAGGTTGCCCCAGCGGTCGCCCTTCCACGCTTTGATGAACGCGAAATCGCCGCGCAGGCCGCGCTCCATCACGTACATGCGGCCGTCGAACTCGCGGGTTTCTTTGCCTTCGGCGACCATGGTGCCGTAGCCGGTGGGCGTGTAGAACGCCGGGACGCCGGCGCCGCCGGCGCGCAGGCGTTCGCTGAGCGTGCCCTGCGGATTCAGCTCGACCTCGAGTTCGCCGCTGAGGACGAGCTGTTCGAAGAGTTTGTTCTCGCCCACGTAGGTCGAGATCATCTTCTTCACCTGGCGCTGCTGGAGCAGCAGGCCGATGCCGAAGTCGTCCACGCCGGCGTTGTTGCTCACGATGGTAAGGTTCTTCGTCCCTTTGCGGCGGACGGCGGCAATGAGGTTCTCCGGGATGCCGCAGAGGCCGAAGCCGCCCATGAGTATGGTGGCACCGTCGGCGAGCTCGGCAATGGCCGCGTCGGCGGAAGCGATGCGTTTGTCCATGGGGTTGTAGCGGCGAGTTTCTCTCGCCGCTCTCTCGCCTCTGTTCCCGTGGTAAGTCTTTAGTTTTGAGAGCGAAAAAGCAAGCACCACGTTCGTTGTGGATCGTAGCCATTATGGCTGGCCCAAGGAGGAATCCCGAGATTGCGGGCAAATACTCACTGCGCCCTGCTTAGGGTTGCTGCTCGCCGCGCGGTACGATCGTTGCCGTGTCCAAGACAGGATTTTGCACGGGCCGCAGTCGCAACTAGCCCGATAGCGGCAACAGTAGGGCGCTGGAGCATCCCGTCTTCAGACGCAGAGAAAATGGGGTTGTGTTGCACGAACGAGAAAAAAAAGATGGGCTCACGTCGCGTGGAGAACGACGGAGCGGAATAGGGCGGGCGTCATGCCGGTAATTCTGCGGAACGAACGCGTGAAGTGGCTTTGATCGGCGAACCCGGTCGCAAAGCTGACTTCCGCAAGCGAGGCGTGCGGATCGAGCAGGCGTTCGCAAGCGGTGCGGACGCGGAGGCGATGGATATGGTCGCCAATGCCTTCACCAACCGAGCGGCGGAAGATGCGTGAGAGGTGCACGGGATGGACACCGGCTTCGCGTGCGAGCTCGTCGAGGGTGAGGCGACGGCAATGTTCTGCCATTAGTTTGTCCTGGATGCGGGAGAGCCAGCCCGGGACGTGCCGGCTTTCATGCCGGGACGCTCGCGCGGCGAAGGAGAGCATTTCGGCGAGCAGGCCTTCGACGGCGAGATCGTCAACGGCGCTGGGACTCTGTACTTCGCGGAAGAGTTTCATAGCGAGCCAGAGCAGCGGGCCGCCGCCGATGTCGTCCCGGGGAGTGTCTAGAGCGGCGGAGCAATCCGCGAGGCGCTTTTGCCACGCGGCGCGGATCTCGATTTCGTAAAGGCGGACGCCGCGAGGACCGATTTCGTCCTGATGGGGAATGCCCGCCGGCCGGAACATAAGGGTGAACGGTCCGTACTGGCTTTGGCGGCGCCCGTAGCGTTCAGCATACAGACCGTCGAGCAGGAGGGCGAAAAAGGCGAGTTCATGAGAGTGCATAGGGAGCTTGCGGGGAGCGGTATGGCGCAAATCGGTGAAAATGGCCCCACACTGTTCGCGCTTGCCTTGGATCGTGCCGAAGAAGCTACCTGCGGACATGTGTCGGGCTCGGGACACGCTGGAAACACCTGAACTGACTCCCGCGTTAGACATAGAGGAGCCTCACCAAGGAGGTTGTCTTTATTCTAGACGCGCGGCAAGGGTGTTCGTTAGTGTGAGGCCACAACCCTCGAGGGGATGGAAGGTTGATTTCAGGAGACGTGTCGATGAAACCTACGTGGATCTTGATCCTTCTTTTGGCAGCGGCTTTGTTGCTGGCGGTAAGCATGCCGCAAGCGGGTGCAAATAAAGAGAACAGCGTGAACGCACCGGTGTATACGGCAGACGGAAGCCTGAAGCTCCCCGCGAATTACCGGGAGTGGGTGTACCTGTCGTCGGGCTTGGACATGAGCTACAGCCCAAATGCCATGAACATGGATCACTCGATGTTTGACAACGTGTTCGCTAACCCGGAGGCGTACAAGGAGTTCCTCGAGAACGGCACGTGGCCGGACAAGACCATGCTGGTGCTGGAGGGGCGCAAGGCAGGGACCAAAGTGTCGATCAATAAGAACGGACATTTTCAGACCGGAGAAGTGATGGGGCTTGAAGTGCACGTAAAGGATGAAGCGCGGTTCCCGGCCGGGAAATGGGCTTTTTTCAATGTCGAAGACGGAGTGACCGGGAAGCTGCTGCCCAAGGAAATGGACTGCTACTCCTGCCACGAACAGCACGGCGCCGTGGACACCACTTTCGTGCAGTTTTATCCGACGCTGCTAGAGATTGCCAAGAAAAAGAGTACCCTCAGCAGGGCGTACCTGAAGGAAGAAGCGGGAAAGTAGCTCAAAGGGCAATCGGAATCGTGCTCCAAAGAAAGTCGGTGTCTGAGGCGGAAGCGAGTTGCCCGCCGCCGTTCGCTGGATCCCCCCGGTTTGAGGTAGCCCTGGTACAGCAACGCTGACGTCACTGCCTTCGAGGCGACCTTGCCCTTCGAGCTTTCTTCCGAAATCGCCCGTTCGCAGCCGCTGGTGCCATTCACCGCCAACCACGGCTCCAAGGTGCCCGCGATCACCATGGTGAACAAATCCTGACAGGACGACGCAAACAACATCATAAATAAACCCCGCTCCAGGCAGGTTGCCTACACGAATTTCAGCTAACAGGAACTTTCTCCGAGACAACAGGATCGCGTCGCGCGACGCCGGATGACGTTGCTGCCCAGTTATATGTGGCCTGCACGGGAAAGACAGAGAGAATCGGCCACTTGTGCGCACTGATTAGCTCCTTCCCGGAGAGATGGTATCACCCGATGAAACTTGGCAGGCTTGCCCGTGGATAAGACCGCAGCTCAGACTGCAACGGAAGGACTGGCGGATCCCCAAGCCAGTTTTCGCTATGTCAAAACCTGGTCAAATAGTTGGCCGACAGCGCGTTGGGCTTCGAGGATGGAATAGCGATGGTCCATGGCGCCTGCCAGATCCGTGTTTGCAAAAGCGATCCGGCCAAACGGTGCTCTACGAAGAATCTCCCGAGGCGCCGGTCGACCGTCCCGGCCGAAGAAGAACCCAGGCTGTGGACTTAGATAGGCGTGCCCCCACCGGTTAAGTATGATCCCGGCAATGTCCCGTCCAGTATTCAGGCCGGCGTGCGCAAACATGTCGCTGAACTGTTCTCGGATTTGTCTTTCATAGTCTCTGAACGACGTTCCTAACATCTCTCTGCGACCTCGATGCCCCTGTTCTTCGGTTGCATACCCGGGATAGGAGTACAGAATTTTCAAGGTGAGTACGATAGGCGAGTCTGGACTGATAGTAGGGTCCTCGACGCCGGTTAATGCCAGCTTGCGAACTTCCATATAGTTGCCGATCCCTTCAAACCATCGGCAACCGCTCATTCCCATTTTGTACAGGAACTGCCAATTCCTCACGGCAACGTTCGCCATCATGCAGGGAGAACGGTAGAACTGGGCGTAGGCAGTGCGGTGAGTTTCCGGAAGATCCTTGACGATGTGCTTCGCGGTCCAGGATCCGCCCGCCATTACAACCGAGTGCGCTTTCAGCTTGTACAGCTTGCCTGCGTTCAGGTACGCGATAGTAACCGAATCGGCTTTGTCGGCTTCCCCGTCATGCATGACATGAATCGCGGTCGATGACAGGCGAACTCGCGTCCCGGCTCCTGGAATATCGAGTGAAGGAAAATTCACTCGACCGCGGCAAACTCCTTCTACCGTGTCGCTGCCGTCTATTGCGCCGGGAATCAGACTCTTCAACATTAATCTGGCGATCGTCGTGTTCCCGCCCGGAAACATCTGATCTGAACCGCCTTTCTCTTCGGGCAATGGGTACAGCAGCTCAAAGGCATAGTCCGAGTACGCAGACAAGGCATCAGGACCGAGGCCTGAGCCCCCGCCCTCCACTGGCGAGAGGAACGTGCGGACGGTCTCGCGGCCGAGCCCAAAGCGTTCCATATAGTGCTGTTCCAGCGTGATCGAATCGAGATATCGCGAAATCGCATCCCCTTCGACTTTAGGATGTTCGAATTTCCTGTTTTCAACCGCTTCACCCTTCAGCCAGCGCAACCATTCCAGTCGAGTTTCGTTCGAAACCGGAGCGCCCTGCAGGTCTTTTCCCACAGGATCAATCAGCCACATTCCTGGGCTGTGGCCGAATCTCCGGCCAAACCAGAAACCGTACTGTCCATGCCGCAAGCCAATGGCCTCATAGGGAGTCTTGGAAAGGGGGAATTCCGGTTCAGAGCCAGCCCATCGCTGATACGTCAGATTGGGTGCTTGCAACCCGATGGAATCGTAGAAACGGGCCAGGAAGCTGTGTGGGTATTGGATCTGATAGATGGCCGAGCCTTGGTGTGCAACCAGCCGCTTGCCATCTACGAGAAATTCATTTTGTTTTGCTTCACCACCGAAGATGGGATGATTTTCCAGAATCAAGCATTTCACGCCCGGACCGGCGCTCCTCTGGAAGAAAAGAGCAGCTGCGAGCCCACTGATTCCGCCTCCAATGACGACGCAATCGTAGTTCTCGCCGGTCTCGACCATGTCCTTGGGCAGGGCGTCGTACCGGCCATCGCGGATCGCATGACCGGCTTCGAGGACATTCCAGGTATTGCCATTCGAGCTGCTGTAGTCGCCAATGCCGCCGTAACCGGTAAACTCGTCGTTTCCCGCCAGGAGCTGGCGAGGGGTCGCGCCCGCCAGTAACATTGATCCCGAGGCCAACAAAGCGGAGCCGAGGAAATCGCGGCGGGTGATGCGCGCTTCCATGCCAAGGGCTCTGTCGCCGGCGCGAGTGGATGCCGTTTTAGGTGCGCACGAAATCTTGTGTTACCTCGATCTTTGTCCCTGAGTGTACACCGAATCTTAGCGTCGCCGGTTGGACCGCTCCGATGCGAGCCATGGTGAGTTAGTCGCCGCGGCCCTTGATCGGAAATGCCTCGGGCACAAGACGGATGACATTCTGGCGAATCCGTTCTTGGCTGCTTGCGATCCTCGGGCGCGGCCGGATGGAACGCCAGATGGATCGACAGCCGCACTTCCGAGTGGCGATCACCAGGCGTCAGAGCGGAGAACCAGCATAAATCCTCGGAGGTCCGGATCCTAGTGAACGCGCCAGGAAGCTCCTGCGACTCTCACCGAGTATCTGGCGAAGAACGTCGCGAGCGGGCCGGTCGGGGTCAGGCAGCTCGATTCTAGCTTGCATTTGCTCGTACGCCCGCTCGACAGAAGTCCCCTTGATCGGCCGTTTGCTTTGGAGTGCGAGCTCTTCGCTAAACACCCGCAAGCTGAGCTCGGTCATTGGGCCTTCGGCGGCTTTTCTCCAGGAATTTTTACCGCCGCTTAGTCGTTCTCGGAATCAGATCCGCCTTTGGCGAATGCGCATTTCTTTGGGGGGCAAATGAGACATCTCCGCAAAATTGTCTCATCAAGCGGTTCGCTCCATGCCGTACAATTTAGACGAAGCACATTCTGCAGACCAACTGCTAAGCTAAGTGGTCGTTTGGCGGTTGGCGAACCTGCTCCAGGGGTTGTTTTGTGATTGTCGATCCGCAAGATACGCGCAAAATCTCCCGAACCTGGCGCGAATACCTCCACGAAATGAAGCAAAGCCTGGGGGTGGCTCGCTGGGTTTATCACGAATTCATCACTCCCGAAAGCCGTCATTGGACCAAGCGGATGCTTGTGTCTCTTGCCATTTCCGTCACCGCCTTGAACGGCATCGCTTGGTTGGCGAAATATTTGGTCGACGGACTCATTCGGCACGACGCATACGCCGTCAAGATGAGCTTCCTCGGCATGGCTGCATTCGTGGTCATATACGGCTATTTCGACAGCCTGCAAATGATCGCGCGAGAGTACGCGCAGGGCGCGAATCTCACGCAGCTCAAGCGCCGCATGAATGAGTTGTTCTTTGAGAAGAGCATGGGCCAGCACCTGCAGGAAAGCTCCTATCTGAACACAGCAAACATCGAGCGGGGCAAGGGACGCATCGAGCAACTCGAAAATATGCTCATGTTCGAGGGCTCCTCCTCGATGATCTCGCTTACCGTCGCACTGACGCTCCTGTGGCTCCGCGTGCCGTCCGCCGGCTTGTTTATGACCCTACTTCTCGCGAGCTACCTGGTCTGGCTCGTGTATCTGAACCGCAACATTTCCGAAAACTGCGCGCCGTTCGATAAAGAATTCCGGCGCATCAACCGCTGGGAGCATGAACGCTGGGAGAAAATCGAGCGTGTCAAAACGTGTGCAAAAGAGGGTGAGGAGATCGCCTACCAAAATCGGTCTTTTCAAAAGGTCCTGGGGGAAGAGCGCAAATTCTGGCTCTGGTTCATCAGAAAGGTCACCTGGCGCGGATATTCCAACCGGTTGGTCCTTTTGGGCACGCTCGGCTATGGTGCTTGGCTGATTTGGCGAGGAGACTGGTCCAACGGTGTCTTCGTGCCGCTCCTGATGTACGCCACCAAAGTCAGCGAGAGCATCTGGCATATCGGTCATATCGAACATCAGGTCAACTGGAACATGCCGGCGATTCGTACCGCGATGCTCACGCTGACGGTTCCACCGGACATCACCGATAAGGCGAAGGCCATCGAGCTCCAGAGAAAAAATGGCATGCGCGTAGAGATGCGCAATGTTTCCTTCGCATACGCCACGGAGAAGTGCGACCTGCCTGGCCTGCCCGCTGCCACGAACGGAGGTGCCAAGCCGGCGACGGCGGTTCTCCGCAATGTCAGCCTCACCATCGCGCCTGGCGAGAAGGCCGCTCTGATTGGCCCATCCGGCGCGGGCAAAACCACGATCATGCGCCTGCTCATGCGCTATATGGATCCGACCTCAGGGACAATGCTGGTCGACGGGCACGACTTGCGCGATGTGCGACTGTCTTCCTGGCTCAATCTCATCGCCTACGTGCCGCAACAGGCGCAGGTATTTGATGGGACCATCCGTGACAACCTACTGTACCGTTTCACCGATGAACCCATCAATGTCCCCGATCAAGAACTGTGGGGCATCATGCGAAAGCTGAAGATCGATTTTGGGGACCGCCTGACCGACGGGCTCGACACACGAGTCGGCCGGCACGGAATTGAACTATCGGGCGGCGAGCAACAGCGGCTGATGATCGGAGCGGCCGCCATGCGTAAGCCCATATTCATGGTCGTGGACGAAGCCACCGCCTCGCTCGATGCCACCACGGAAAAGGCCGTGCAGAAGGGCATGGAAGAGGTGCTTGGGGATCACATGGGCGCCCTCATCATCACGCATCGCCTCTCCACCGTGCGCAGGCTCTGCAGCAAATTCTTCGTCTTGCGCGACTCGGAAGGGCTTGCCGCGGAAGAATCGCAACTGGAAGCTGCGGCATGCTCGTTCGAAGAACTCTACGAAATATCCCCAACGTTCCGCGTGCTCGCCGACGATCAGGGAGTGGTCATTCTCGATAGCCCGCAGCCACGCTCGGAAATCTCCACCGAGCCGGTAACCGACCGAGAGGAGAGCATCCGCTACGCCGAACCCGAATCGATAGCGTGATGAGAGCTGCCGATTCCGAAAAGTGCATTCCCAAACTGAATCCGAGACGCCGGCGGCAATGGGAAACCCCGCAGCCTCCTCCAGTAGGAAGGCAATTCAGATGCGCCATCGTTGATAAACACCACTTGACTAGCCAGGTCCCGGCGCAAGTTGGTTATTGCGGCCGATAGGACCGTCGTAGCCCGAGAGTACGGTGGTGAAGACGCGACTTGTTCCCAAGCCCGGCGGCTCTACAAGAAAAAGGGGGCGGTCCTATTCAGTTCGTAACGCTTCCGAGGGTGAAATCAGGCTTGCCCGCAACGCCGGTATTAACGATGCGACCAGCGCCGAGAACCCAAGTGTTAGAACGGCCACGAAAATCTCCGCAGGGTCATACGGATTCAATCCGTAGAGTTGGCTGCCCAGGAATTGCACCGCCGCCAAAGCCAGGGGCAATCCAACAACCAGACCAATGGCCACCAGCGCGAACGCGCCGCGAATTATCAGCGCGGCCGCTTGCGTGGCAGTGGCGCCGAGCGCCATCCGCACCCCAATCTCGTTGGTGCGGCGTCCGACGTTGTAGGCTGTCACTCCATACAGCCCGACGCAAGCCAAAACAAGCGAAAGAATTCCGAAGAACGACGTGAGTTGTGCAATCAGGCGCTGCTGCCGGAATGTGCCAGCCACTTGCTCTCTCAAGGTCTGAATGGAAATGATCGGCAGGTTGGGATCCACCGAGGCCATGGCCTGGCGAATCTGCCCAGAGGACACGCTGGCTCCCGGCCGGGTGACAATAAGAATATCGTGCAGGAAATGCGAGCCTGGGTTGCTGTCCTTTCCGGTTGGCAACACGTCATGTTGCGCTTCGGGAACAAAGAAGAATGGGCCAATCGGGTGGTCAAGATCGAAGTCCAGATAGCGCGCGTCTTGGGCCACGCCTACAATTTCGTATTGGCGGGACGTCCCCATCCCAGTCTGTCCGAAGTACTTCTCGATTGGGTCCTCTTTCTGGAAAAACTTGCGCGCAAACGCCTGGTTGATCACGGCCACGTGCTGTGAAGTCGCTGTGTCGAGATCGGAGATCCCGCGTCCCTCGATAATGGGAGTTCCGACGGCGGTAAAATATCCCGCAGTGACGCGATCCCAGGAAGTAGAAACGTCGTCCTTCGGTCCGGGCGCCGGACGTCCATCCACCCACACGCCAGCACCCCAATTGTTGCGGCTCAGCGGCGAGTACTGGCAGATGGCCACGTCCGACACACCGAGAACGCTCGATAATGAATTCTGGATCCGCCCGTAAAGTGTGGTGAGTTGGTCTGGTCGATAGGCGACAAGACTCGGATCGATCCTGACGATCGTGCGCCGGTCCTGCGCGAAGCCAAAGTCTTGATTCTCGAGGTGGCGCAGAGCCGCCGTCAGCAGTCCGGATGCAGCCAGCAGCACCAGCGAGAGCGCTGCCTGGCACACGACCAGGGTCTTCCGAGGGAGCGCGCCTGTGCGGACAGTGGATCGGCTAGCTCCCCGGAGGGCTTCGATGGGATCTATCCGTGTGGTCATCCACGCCGGAGCGATGCCGAAAGTAACTCCCGCGATCAGCGAAACGCCGAAGGCAAAGAGCAGGACCGGCATGGAAGACGACGCGTCGATGGGAATAGCTGCCATTCCGCTCGTCGGCGGAAATGCGAAGTGCAGAATAAGGCGCGTCCCCGCAAATGCAATCACCAGACCCGCCACACCACCTGCGAGTGAGAGCAAAATGCTTTCGGCGAGGGCCTGCCTCACGAGCCGGAGCGCCTGCGCCCCCAGTGCTATCCTCAACGATATCTCCCGCCGCCGCTCCATGCCGCGCACGAGCATCAGATTGGCGACGTTGGCGCAGACAATGAGGAGCACGAAACTTGTCACCATCATCAGGATCTGAAGCCAGTGCTCATATTCCTCACGCATGCTCGTGATGCCGGCGCCTCCGGGGCGCAAGAACAGGGTCTGCTCGGGAAATTCCGCGCGATCGTTGGCGCTCATGTCACCCCAACGCGAGCGCAGCCACTGCTTGAGCTCCGCCCTCATCTGAGCTTCGATGGAGGCGGGGTTCGCGCCGGGCAGGATACGTCCGATTAGGTCTAACCAGGAATTGTCGGACTGATAGATATCCGCAGCGGCACCCAGCAACGGTTGGGTGTTGATCGGCAGAAAGAAATCGGGTGGATTCGTGCGCAGGGTGTCGCCAAAGAAACGCGGCGGAGTGATTCCCACGACCGTAAATGGCTTGTCGTCTATGTTGAAGACGCCACCGACGACGGAAGGATCCGACTCATATCGTTGCTGCCATAAGCGATAGCTCATCACTGCGGCAGGTGGAGCGCCGGCTTGGTCGTCGCCGGCGGTCAGCAGCCGTCCGGCATAGGCGCTGATGCCGAACATGGTGAAGTAATTGCCCGAAACGAACTCCCCGGGATAGCCTTGCGCTGCCTCGGCGCTACCGGAGCGCCGCACACCTAGCAGCGAGGTGCTCGCCTGGAACGCCGCCAATTCTCGAAACCCTTGGGTGTGGTCCCGGAAATGTTTGTAAAGATCGTAGGAGACAAGGGAAAACTCGTTTTCTTGGCTGTACCCGCCCCAATAGCAACAACGTGCTTCTTTTCCCAAGCGATACAATTCAGCCGGATCGGCCACTGCCAGCGACTTCAGCAGAACCGCATAGACCAACGTAAAAATGGAAGTGGTCGCGCCAATGCCTAGCGCCAGGGTGAGCACAACCGTGACCGTGAACGCGGGGCATCTCCGCAATCGACGTGAAGCATACCGCATGTCGTGCAGCAGAGCTTCTACAGACGGTAATCCCCGCTCATCCCGGTACTCTTCCTTTACGGCCTCCACCGCGCCGAACTTCAGGATCGCCTGGCGCCGCGACTCTTCCGGAGACAGACCGGCGCGCAGGTTGTCCTCCGCCTGCAAGGCGATGTGAGCTTCAATCTCGGCTCGCAGTCGTTCCTCATCCTTTTCGGTTCTCGCCCACGAGGTGAGCCGCTTAACGAAGCGCCTTAGCCTCCTCATTTCAGATCCTCCGCCCTCACCGCAAAAAATCGGTCAATGATTGCTGCTGTCTGATCCCAATCATGTTTCTCGGCCTGCAACTGCTTGCGCCCCTGCCGTGTCAGCCGGTAGAAGCGTGCCTTGCGGTTGTTTTCCGAAACGCCCCACCCCGAGGTGATTGAGCCCTCCTGCTCGAGCTTCAACAGAACCGGATAGAGAGTGCCTTGATTCACTGCGAGCAGGTCTCCGCTGATCTGCTCGATGCGACGAGCGATGCTGTAACCGTGCATCGCGCCCAGCACATCAAGGGTCTTAAGGACCATCAGCGCCAATGTGCCTTGCAGCACGTCCCTCTTCTGTTTCTTCTCTTCCATTGGGTTCCCAACAGAAGCTTGGCACATTTCCATTGGGAAAGCAACAGGGCGGCGGCCTTCTTATGGCCTCCTTTCGTGGCGGTGCCGCTTCCTGCGAGTGCGGTCAAAAAAACGCTTGATAACCCGGCGGTCTTGTTGGTAAGTTCTGAATAGACAGAAGATACAGACATGGGCGGACAAACGCAATGCCGCGCAAGGCCCTGACCCGTGGCTCAGAAGTTCATCCTGCGCACAGGCCAAACTCTCTTTCCATCAGGACTGAGAATGGCTGTCGTCGGGGGCGCATCCTGGCTGATTCTTTTGGCTGGCGTTCTCCGCGGCTTTTTTCGGCTGAGCATTTTTGATCTGTTGTTCCTTCTCGCGCCGTGGGTAATGGCTCCCCTCGGTTTGAACCTGGTGGCTGCACAGGCCGACCGCCTTGCTCAAATGAACGTATTGGTCGTCCGGTACTTACTGTTTCCAGCCGCGGCTCTAGCTCTACTGCGAGCTTCTTTCTAAAAGACGGGCGGGCAGCGGGTGCGTTGGTATGCCCGTGGCTCATTGTGGCTTCGGCGGTGGCTCTCGACGGCCTGGAGAGGTTCATCAGAACGCGCCTGCAATCGTTCCCGGAATTCTGTTTCGCTCTTGGCGAAGGATATGCGTTTGTCGGCGCACTGTGGCTCGCGGCCTCGCGCACAGGAATGCAACTTTTTGGTTTCCGTGAGCCCATCGTGCTCCTGACGGCGATCCATTTCCATTACGCATGATTGATGGCGGCAATCCTTGCGGGGCTCGCGGCATCCTCGATGCGCACTCCCCTGGCTCTGCGAGCTGCTTTGTCGTGTGCCGTTGCCGGTCCTGGTCTGCTGGGTCTGGCGTTTCTCATCGGTCCAAAACTGAAACTCGCGGCCGTCTGCCTGCTGGTGATTGGCGGATGTGGGATTGCTTTTGCAACTTTTCGTGTTGGATTGGGTAAAGCCCGCGGAATTGGTGGACGCCTGCTGCTCCTTGGAAGTGTCTGCGTAATTTTTGGGATGGCACTCGCAGGCATGTGTGGGCTATGGGCGAATACCCGCTCCATGCCTTTGTCAATCTCGAACAAATGGCGCGCTATCATGGGGTTCTCAATTCGGTCGGCTTTGGTCTGTGCTCGCTCGTGGGCTGGAGCTTGTTGCAACGTAAGAGTATGCCGGAATGCCAATGAAATTGCCGGATCTGTGGCGATGGGACGGACGTGTCGTCCGCCTGGCCTACGCCACCGTGGGGCTTGTCGGCGTGGCCATCAAACACAATCTAGACCGGCTGATTGCATCCTCGTTCCTGGGCTATAAGAACAGTTCAATTACTGGGTGCCTCTGGGGAGGGCGGCGCGGCTGAATCATCTCTCGGATACCGAAGCCAAATTTCTCGCAACGTTGTTGCTTGTCTCGATTCCGTTTATCTGGGTCGGCGTGGCGATGACGGTGAAACGGCTGCGCGACGCGGGCCAGCCGCTTTGGCTTGTGATCCTTTTCTTTGTCCCTCTTATCAATTTGCTGTTTTTTCTCCTTCTTTGCGCGTTGCCGCCGCATGAGCGTTCTCAAGAATTGGAAGGAGCGCCGTGGCCGGGACCGCATGGAATCGATCGCTTCATCCCACACAGCAAAATCGGCAGCGCCGCGCTTTCGATTGTGGTTGCAACCGTTCTGGGTCTCGGGTTCGTTGTCATGGGAACCCTCTAGTGATCGGCGCTTACGGCTGGGGCTGTTCGTGGCTCTCCCTTTCTGCCTTGGAATGTTTTCGGTGCTGCTGTACAGCTACCACGAGCCACGAGAGTGGTTTGACTGCATGGGTTTGGCGCTCGTGCCCGTGGGCTTGGTTGGCGTCACGCTGGTTCTGATCGCCGTAGAAGGAATCATCTGCGTGCTGATGGCCGCGCCGTTTGCGTTGGCCCTGGCGGCGCTTGGAGGCGCGCTCGGTTATGCGATCCAGGCGCGTCATTGGCGTCCAAAGCAGACGCCTGCCATGTTCTCCATTTTGATTTTGCTGGTGCCGGCATGGTTTGGAGCGGAGCGCGCAGCGGCTTTGCGACCGCCCGTCTACGAGGTCCGCACTGCGATCGAAGTGAATGCGCCTACCAAGAAAGTGTGGAATGAAGCGGTTGCCTTTGCCGACATTCCGCCGCCGAAGGAACTGCTGTTTCGCTCGGGAGTCGCCTACCCAATTCGTTCTGAGATTACCGGACATGGCGTTGGCGCTGTTGGCGCTGTGAGGCAGTGCATTTTCTCGACAGGACCGTTTGTCGAGCCAATCGAAGTGTGGGACGAGCCGCATTTGCTGAAGTTCGGAGTGACGGCAAGTCCGGCGCCGCTCAATGAACTGACACCGTATGGACATATCGACGCGCCGCACCTGCACGGGTACTTTGTTTCGGAGGAAGGCCAGTTCTTGCTGACCGCGCTTCCTGGCGGACGCACGCGGCTCGAAGGCGCAACGTGGTATCACAACGCCATGTGGCCGGCGACGTATTGGCATTGGTGGTCGGACTACATCATTCGCAAGATCCATTCCCGCGTGCTGGAACATATTCGAGCCCAAGCCGAGCGTCGTTGACATTGTTCTTTAGTGCAGACAGCACAGAGAACGCAGAGAAGAAAATCGATGGAACATTTCACAACCCAATGTCAAACACGGGACAGAGAAAGACGAATTGATGGCCACGCTTTCCGGTTTCTTCAGTTTTCTCGCCGCGCTGCCGGCCGCTACGGGTCTTTACGGAGTGATCTCCTACATGGTCGTCCAGCGCACCAAGGAGATCGGAATCCGCATGGCCATCGGCGCAAAGCGCGTGGACGTCGTAGGCATGATCTTGAGGGAAGCAGGTATCCTGACGGTTGCAGGCCTGGTGATCGGGACCGCCCTGGCTCGGGCTTCTGCCAGTAGTGAAGTCACTGCTATACGGATTGAAGCCGCGTGACCCATTCACGTTGGTCATCGCCGTAGTCACCCTGACGGCCGTTGCGGCGCTCGCCACCCTCCTACCCGCCTACCACGCTTCGCGACTGGATCCCCTGAAGGCCCTACGTTATGAGTAGCTGAGCACTTGCAGCTGGCAGAGCTCCGCGTTTGCTCGGCATTTTTCAAACCGACTCTCCTCGCTCCTCTGGTACAATCCGCCACCGGCAGATCAGCTATGAACTCGCCCTTCGCCTGGCCGTCGTCGCATTTGGTTTTTTGCTTCCTCTGGTTGCACAGGAACCAACTTCGACTCTATGACTTCGACGCCTTTGCGAAACGGAGCAACTTGGGTTGCAAATAGAATTGACACTCATGCGACCTGAATCGTTCCCGGGACCGCTGGCTGAGGTTCAAGTTTCTGCTTAGTCTAAACCTACTAGTACCGGGTCGGCCGATTTGTGCTTTGATCACCGATAGCCTCATTCCGCATCCCTTGTATGCAGCTCAAAAGGAAGAGTTTGCAGCAGCCAGTAGCAAGGCTTCGCATCCAGGGGCAGTCATGGCAAAGACAGACACTGTAATTGGAGTCGTCTGTTGGCCAGGAAACAGGAAACAGATCCTCCGAAAGAGGTTTCGCGGAGGGGAAGAGAAACTAATTTCTTCGGATGGTGTTGGGGTCTACAGCAAAGGTTGGTCGCCACCGGCAGGGTCGTATGGCGGCTAGAGCTTTTTGGGCCGAATCATGAGATTCGTTAAGGCCAACATTGCTGGACTCACCTCCCCACGGCAACAGTCCGAGATGAAATCCATCCTGGGCGGCACGTGGCCGCCGCTCATGCCGTTGCCGGTATTCAAGTATGAAACAGATGAGTATCGCGCCACGATTGATTTCGACAAGAAGCGCGGAGAGTGGGTGTGTCGAAAGACATCTTTGCCGTCCAACAAGCTTCAGGAACTGCGCGGTGGACTGAGAGAAATCACCATGGCATTGCCCCATGGCGAAGCAGAAATGTTCACCGAAGACGCGGAACAGCAGGAACAGGAACTGGAGAAGGATGCTAATCGTCGTCTTCAGGCCATTCATGACTGGAGAGAGAACTACGAGAACGGCGCACGCTATTTTGAACTACGAGACTATCTCTCGGAGAGCCAGCGAACCGAAATTGACGACAGCCTCCGGCTGTCTCTTACTGCCCGCCAGCTTCAGTTCAATTCGAAGAACGTTGCGTATGTTTTTGACGCTCTTTCGACTGCGGGCGGCAGGTTTGCAGCGCTCATTGAATTCGCGAAGCGGAATAAAGCGAGGCAGGGAACTGGCCCCCAGGCACAAGGGGAAGGAGCTAGGGAGGCTGAACCCGCAATTGACCACGACAAGCAGTCCCTGGGAATCAATTCTCGCGAGCTCGGACCCGTCCTTAATAACAATAACCCGTTTGTTCAAGATCAGGAAGCCGCAGAGCGTTGCACCGGCGCCGACGAGTTCCCGGCCGTGTCGATTAAGGATGTTCTCCCGGAGCAAGACCAGGCCTCCTTGGCAGAACGAATGGCACACACTGCGTCTCAACAATTGGAGATCGAGACCTGTGAGATTGTGGATGCGGATTCTCAATCGCTCGTCGAACATCCTCACGAAGAAAGGCACCACTCCATCGCATCTACCAGTTTTGCGCCGCAAGTTCGAACGGGCCAGTCGTCCGCGGATCGCATCGAGGGCTCGTCCTCGCGCTTTCCTGCTCTTGAAGTATCCGCATTTCAGGTCGCTGTATTTGCATTACTGTTTCTATTCGCGGTGATCGCTTTCACCGTTGGGCTCACAGTGGGACGCGGCCCGCTCGGGAGGCGCCTCCGAGAGGCCCCGAAATCGGTGCTCGCCATTGATGCCAAGTCACCGACACTGCTTGATCAAGCGCACGGATCGACTTCGCGAACTCCCACTCCGCCGGTGGCGAGTTCCGACACCGCGGGCACCAATAGGCTCGACGACGCCACGCCTTCCGAAGGAAAGTCCAAGGAGAGCACCCGAGGCTCAGAATATTTCGCGGAAGTACGGTCCACGGATTCAGATTCATGTCCGACAAGGGAATCTAAAGCATCTGCTAGGCCCGAAGTCAATTCCGAGCACAGTGGCGCGATCGGGCTAATTGGGCGAAACGCATCGCCTCCGGCGAGTTCCAAGCTCGCACATTCAACCAAGACTGTCGGCCCGATAAGTAGTGCACCAAGAAGGCCCGCCCCATATGGACTAACCTCTACGATAGGCGCAGCGCCGCGCCTGCCAAGACCTTCGACGATCCTTGTCACTGCCCCAGGTCGGGGAAGCCAACCGTTCAGGGTGAGTTTCCCGAAGAAGGCGATCGCCGCCACGTCTTCCTTCGCAATGTCCTCGCAGCTTTCTGTCCTCGTTTCTCCAGCGGCTCATAGGCCCGCTCGATTAGAAGCTGGCGGGCTTGTCTCCTTCGCTTGGCCTGGTTATCCAAGGCCGCGGGATCGCTATGGATTGGCTGAAACAATAAGGGTCCGCGCCACTATCGGGCAGCTTGGCCAAGTGCTGGAAGTAAAGTTCTTGAGCGGCTCCGTCTCTCTTCTTCCTACCACAGAACGAGCCATTCGCCAGTGGCGTTACAGCCCCACTTTGTTGGACAAAAGGCCGGTCCAAGCTCAACAGGACGTCACGATTGAATTCCGGCCGCCACAATATTCGTTGCAAGTGTCAACTCAGCATCCATCGCCCAACTAGTGGCGGTCAAATGAGTGGTCTCCTTCCGGGTGCCTCCGGAAGCTTGCGATGAAACGGGAGGCCTTGGACAAGCCCAAACGCTTCGCTAAGGCTTGGCTGCGAGCCGGAAAAACCGTTGCACTACGGGATCGCGATAAAATTATCGCCCGTATTGTCCCTGCTGCACACCGCGAAGGAACGAAAGTAGAACTGCCGGACTTCGCGGCCCGACGCAAGAAGATTTTTGGCGACGGCGTTATGGCCGGGTCCCGATCTTCTGATCGAAGAACGAGGGCGCTATTGACGATTTATGCCGATACCAGTTTCTTCGTCTCGCTTTACGTCAAAGACGCTCACTCGACGAGAGCTGACCAGATGTTGGCCGCCGGGGCTAGACCGTGGATTACGCCGCTTCATATTGCCGAATGGGCCCATGCCATTGCACAGCAAGTCTTTCGCCGGCAGATGACCATTACCGAAGCAGATCGCGTGCATCGAGAACTCGACGATGACCGCGCCGCTGGCCTGTGGGAAACCATCTCGGTTCCAAAGTCTACCCCGGACGTCTGTGCAGATTTGGCCGCCGCTTTGGACCTAAGCTGGGAGTGTGTACTCTTGACAGCCTACATGTGGCCTGCGCCCTTGAACTAAAGGCTGAACGATTCTGGACTTTTGACGATCGACAGATGAAACTCACCAAACCACTGGGCTCGAAAACCCGTTAGCCGATATCCCCTATACCCGTGCTCCGCAAAAATTCTTTGTACCATTGACCTCGGGGAATGCCCATTTCGGCGGCCGCATGGGGCCGTAATTCCATCACTCGCGAGCAACGGCGGAAAATTGCGCTTGACAATATGACCCATGCTGTCATAGTGTCATAGGACAGAGTGACGCATGATACTGCAAATCAATTTCAAGTCCGGCATGCCCATCTATCTCCAATTGGTCGATCAGATCAAGACCGCGGCTGCATCGGGGGCGCTGCGGCCCGGCGAGGCGCTCCCATCCATCCGTCCGCTGGCTGAGGAACTTCGCGTCAACCGCAACACGGTCGCCAAAGCTTATTCGGAACTGGAAAGCCTCGGCGTGATCGAGACGCTTCCGGGGCGAGGTTGTTTCCTGAAAGAGAATCATTCGGCCCTGAGAAAGGAAGTCCGCCGCAAGCTGCTCATCGAGGAAATCGACCAGGCCATTGTACAGGCTCACCATCTGCAAGTACCCCGCCATGAGTTTCTCCAATTGATTCATGAGCGAATGGATGTTCTGGACGACAAACGGCGCGCCAACGAAGACCACAAGAAAGAGGTATGACCAGCCATGAGCTCTCCAACTCCCGCGATCCAAGTCGAAAACCTCTCATACGCCTACGGGCGCGCGGAGGCCATCCATGATTTGAGCCTTGCAGTGCAGCCCGGCCGATGTTACGGACTTTTCGGTCGCAACGGCGCGGGCAAGACAACCACGATGAAGTGTTTGCTCAATCTGCTGCGCCCGCAGCGCGGGCAGGTGCGGGTATTCGGTCTCGATCCGGCAAAGCAAGAAGTCGCGGTGAAGCGGCTTCTCTCTTACGTACCCGACCAGGTGGCATTCTATCCGTGGATGAGTGTTCGCGAGACGCTGGATTACCTCGCTTCCTTTCGTCCGTATTGGAATCGGAAGACGGAACAGGAGTTGCTCGGGCATTTTGGGCTCGATCCGGCGCAGCGCACGGGAAGTCTGTCGAAGGGCCAGAGAACCCAAGTGGCGTTGATCGCGGCGGTCTGCCCGGAGACGGATCTGCTGGTGCTCGATGAACCGACGTCGGGCCTGGACCCCATCGTTCGCCGCGAGTTCATCGAGACGGTGATCGGCGCGTACCAGGAAGGGATTCCCGGCAAGCGCACGATCCTGGTTTCCACCCACCTCATCACTGAATTCGAGGGATTGATTGACGAGTTCACGATCATCGATCACGGTCAGGCCGTGCTGACGCTGGACTCCGACCACGCCCGCGAGCGTTATCGGAAAATTCGCGCACGCTTTGCGCAATCGCCGCCGGAACTCGACCTGAAAGCGGCACTGCGCGTGCGGCGCGACGGCCGCGAACTCGAGTTGATCGCCAATGGCGCCGGAGACGAATTGCTGGAGCGCTTGCGGCAGCACAATCCCGAGGCACTCTCGACGGAGTCGCTGACGCTCGAGGAAATCTTCGTCGCAACCTTGAAATCATAGGAGACGGGAATGAGCGCGAAAACCACGCGAATCCTCAAAGAGGCACGCTCCCTGTTCTGGCCCTGGTGCGCGGTAATCATCGCGGGCGCGCTGCGGCTGGTTGAGCAGTCGGATTCCGCTTTGCTGAGGGGCGGCGCTCTTCAGGGAATTCACCCCTTGGTCGAGGCTATCAGTTTTCTTGGATTTTTCGTGGGCATCCCGCTGCTGGCGACTCTTTCGCTCGGCAATGAATTCCACCACCGCACTCTTCAGCTCCTGCTCAGTCAACCCGTTAGTCGGATGGAAATCTGGAGCGAGAAGTTGATCGTCACGATCGTCGCGGTCCTCGCGGCGGCCTTGGTTTTCCGATATGGCCAGCAATCAACGTTTCCGCAGGACCCGGAGCTTTGGGTGGTTGGGGGAGCATTAATCATCGCCATGATCTCTTCGGCGACATTTTGGACGCTGGTCGCAAGGTCGACGATGGGGGGACTCGCCCTAAACGCGGTTAGCTGCTCCATCCCTCTCGTCTGGCACCTCCGGCGGGAGGGGATTGCCGAAACCATGACGACCCGATCGGTCGCCGTCTTCGCCGTCCTCAGCTACGCGGGGGTAATGCTCTGGCTTGGCCGGCGCGCGCTGGCGCGGTTTCAGGTGACGGGAGGCCTCGCCGGCGATGATCTGCTGATGGCCGGGCCGAAGATGATGCCTAGAGCTGTGGCGGAATGGCTTCGCTGCCGTTCCACAAGCCCGCTTCTCAACTTGATCCGCAAGGAACTTCGTTTATTGCGGCCTGTTTGGCTGATCAGCCTGCTGGCCGTCCCCGCATGGATTTGTCTGCCCGTGCTTGGGTTCACGGTCGAGCGGGGATCGGCACTCGCAGTGCTCATGCTAGCTGCGTTCACTCCTTTGATTGCGGTTCTAGCCGGGACCATGTCGCTGGGGGAAGAAAGAACGTCGGGGACGCATTCCTGGCACCTGACCCTGCCCGTGCCGGCTCGCCGCCAGTGGCTCATCAAACTGGTCACAGCCGTGTTCACCGGTTTGGTTTGTGCCGGTCTGCTTCCCATCTCGCTGCTGATGGCCGACAGATTCATCTTCGGATCGACCCTCATGTCCGTGAACCTGGATGCGGGGATGACCTGGCTGCTTGGGGTGCTGCTCTTGAGCTTTGCCTCATTCTGGTGCGCCTGCGCGGTTAATGGAACCGTGAGTGCTGCACTGGCTGTTTTTCCGGCCCTGATCGCACTGCTTCTTGCTGGTGGACTCGGCGACTGGGTTGCGAACAGACTATTCCTTGGTGGAGGAAGGGACTTCATTGTCTCGAACTTCGGTCTCTTCGCAAATTTCCGATTTACCAAGGCAGTTTCAAACATAAACCTGCTCGCTATCGTTGTACCTTCAAAGCTGCTTCTACTTCTCTTGTTGCTCCCCACGTTGGTCTTCGCAGTGATCCAAAGTGGCCGGCTGTTTCGGAAGCTACTCCAAGACAGGCCCCTTTTTGTAGTACGGCGTTTGTTGCCTTTGGCCATCACTGCATTTTTGTGCAGTTTTTTGCTGGCAGCCTTTTTTGCCTTCGTGGCCCATGCCCAGCAACAGATGTGGGGAATGTTCCGTGAGATCCACGAAGCGATTGAGAACACTCAACCCGGCGCTGGGAACCTGGATGCGGCGCATCCGCTGCAAGTTTCGCTGGAAGATTTGAACAAGGCTGCTCCACTCTCCGAACGCACGCAACGGTGGCTGCGCAACGCCCGCATCAGTGTCGCTCCCGACAAGCCTCACCTCGGCGGTCGCTACTGTTGCCCGGGAAACTCCAGGGGCATCCCCTTTGCTCCTAACCAGGCATATTCGTGGTATTTGGCCACTATCCATCTGCCAAGCGGTTCGGACTGTACCGTGTCGTTCCAGGCCGGAGGCAGGTACGGCATTCTCGGTGGGGTATGTAGGTAAGGGTCGGTGCGTCAGCCTGAAACCTTTGTGAAACATGCTCTCCGAAATCGCGCCTACCATCGTCGCTCCACTTTCGAGCTCTGCGGTTACGTAGCACCCTTACCTTCCGTCCAGCACATCCTGCCATGACCGCATCTATCTTTTTTGTCACTCCCTACATGACACGATGAGCAAGCGGCGATTGCGCGGTTTCTGTCGACACCGGAATCGTGGAAAATATCGGGAGGCGGCGGAAAGGATACTCTATGACAAAGCCACGAACACTCGCTCTGCTAATTGTCGTCGCCCACTGGATCTTCGCAATGTGGCATCTGTTCCTTGCGGCGAAGATTCTTCCACCCCCAAACAACAACGTTAGTTGGCTGGCCATAGTTTTGTTGACGTCACTGCATTTGGGCGTATCAATTACGTTGTGGAAGCTTAGCGATAAATTTACCGGGCTGGTCTCGTTGATCTTCTTTTTGGCTGCTTTGGGTGTCGATCTTTATGAGCACTTCCTGCATAAATCTCCAAACAATGTTTTCATGGTAGCGTCCGGTAATTGGACGGCCTGGTTTGACGCAAGTGTCTTTGTCCTTCTCGTGCTCGAGATTCTGGGATGCTCGCTTGGAATTCTGGTCCGAGGCGATAGGGCAAGGAAAAACAAGTCAACCCCGGAACTCAATTCAAATCTCAGCAAGCAACGCACCAGGCCCTCCTCCAGTCAATTCAACGCGCTCACGGCATGAAGGCTTTTGCCACCACGGAGGTTCCAGGCTATAACGAACTCACGCTAGGGATGGTTTGTCGGAACTTCCCTTAGCGCGTAACGAAAGGTTTGCCGTGAACCTCCATAAATCGCTCCATCGCCCGTGATGATGCTCGTTTACGCTTGGGATGAAGATAGCGCACCTGATTCTTGGCGCCCTCGCATCGTTGGCCGCGGAGGCAGCAATGGCCGCCATCGCACGCTCGAGCCCGTGTCTGCCTTGGGTGGTCGGCGCCATTCTCCTCGTGGCATTCGTCCCGGAACACATTCTAATCTGGGTGAGATTTCCCGTTTGGTATCACCTGGTCTTTCTCATAACTCTCGGTCCGCTGGTTGCGCTCGGCGCAGCGCTCCTTCGCCGCCGCGCCTCCTCGCCAAAGGCCGTGTAAACCTTCGTCAGCGTTATGGCTCCCAGTCTGTGGCGGTACCGGAGTTGATTCACGAGTACTTCCACACTGAGGAAGAGGTTAATGAAAATCATTCAGGGCGAGCGGGTAGGACGGTCCCCTGCGAAGGCGGGCTCCTTCTACCTGTCCGGCTCTGACCGTAACTGTTGCCGAATTTGGGCTTGAAGGAATGTCAAACTCACCCAATTCAGTATCAAAAGCCACATTGCCACTCGGCCAGAGTCCTGCTTCTTTTGACAGTGTTCGAGACTCCATCTACGGTTGCAAACTTAACTGTTCGGCTTCTTTTGTTGCCTTGTCCATCAAGGCTGGGGCCCGTGCTCAGAGGGTTGCTCAAGTGCGGAAAATGCGAAATGAATAAAAAGACCATGGCGACGGATTGAAGCACCACGGCTTTTCATTGGGAGGTCCAATATGAACTGCACGATTGGAACTGTATTTTGCTGCGCGGCGTTCTTGGCCGCCGTCAGCCTTTCCACCACGACGCATGCCCAGACAACTCCATTTACAAAAACTCAGATTGCCGACCGCATCCGTAAAGTGGAAGACGGCGTGGACCAATTCCGCAAGTATCTGGAGAGCCGCGGAGGAGACGCTAAGGACCGGGCGGAATCGGCGCAGAGCAGCGGAGCGACAACGCGCCGGCAGCGTTCAAATTCAGCGAACACAGAAGCTCGGGGGAATCAAGCCAAGCAAACAAAAGACGATCTCGAAGACGCCATGGACGATCTGAATCGCACCACGAACCGTCTCCGGCGCAAGTTCGATCCGACGCCGAATTATCTGGAGACAAAGGTGCAAATGGAGCAGGTCATGGACAGCGGGCGCCGCGTCAATCAGGTGATGGTTAAGGGGAATTACGGCACTCAGGCAGAACGATACTGGGCTGCTTTGCGCTCGAATATCAATGATCTTGCGCGCTCCTACAACTTGACGCCCCTGGGCGCATAGGAACAAGGAAGAACGCTGCCGGATCGCGGACTTGTGGCTGGCGAATTGTTGTTTTGCTTCGGGGCATTGCTAGGGGGCATTGCGTTGAGCCTTGACACCGCATCAATTTCGCCAGGGACAGGTCATTTGCCATGCTAATTCTGTTACAATCATTTAGAATCATAGAGTTGGAGTGGGCGTGTAGCTCAGCTGGGAGAGCACCTGCTTTGCAACTAAGCAGGTTAAATTACATAAGTGCCGCATCTGGTGTCGCTTACACGCAAACGTACGGCGCAATCATCGCCTTGAATTGGACGGAAGTTGGACGGAAATCGATGCCGGGAATCTTCGCATGGTTCTACCCCCTGAGAGCTTTCTGCGCGGAACGATCAATCTGACCCCACGGGCTTCGCGCTCTTCGTCAGGAAGGCGGGTCCCTTTTCAGGCTTCTGTAAGTCGTTGATTCCACGGTTGGGAACGTGGTTCAGTTGGTCAGAACGCCGCCCGGTCACTTGTTCGAGTTCCGCACTGTCACGGCCACCTCCGGCAGAACCTTCAATCCCAGCAGGACCACTAATCGTCCTTTTTCCTTCCCCGCTCTGGCCTTACCGCGCCGGGGACCATTTTTCGCCGACTCGTGCTCGGTTCTTTCGTGAAGTGAAGCATGGCATTCCGCAGCAGCCAATTCGCTTTGGTTTGATAACCCCGGCCATCAGCTTTGAGCCAGGCAATGACGTCGGAATCCAGACGCATAGTTACGGGTTTCTTCTTTGGCCGATAGAACTTGCCGATTTCGGCTCCGCTCCAATCGAGGATCGGGGGCACGTCGGAAAAATCAATGTCCTGGTCTCTCTTTGCGGCGATGGCGCGGATGTCTCGCTTCTGCTCCTTTGTGAGCTTCCTCATAGGCTCTCCTTTCGTGCGACTCAGCAGCACGAGCCGAAATGATGCGGATGATTTCTTCACCTTGTTGTTCACGGAAAGTATGCACGGCTAGTAGAATCGAACCGGGCCCTATAGCTCCAACCGTTATCCATCGCTGTTCATCTTCAGAAGTGAAGTCGCGTTGCGTAAGAGCGTAGGGATCATCGAAAACGAGCATAGCCGTTTCAAAGCGAACATCGTGCTTGCGAAAGTTTTGTCGGTTTTTCTGTTCATCCCATTCAAACCGCATAAGCTGGTCGCGACCAAAACAGGGTATGACCTTCTTTGGCGCGTGTCAATACATTTGTACGTACACATCTTGACTCTGCCCCACACATCTCGCGTGTCGAACGGCAGCGTGAAATATGCACTAGCGTCAGCCCGTGAATCATCACCCTTTAGTTTCGTCCTGAATTCCTTTCGCATTAGTCCCCCAGATCAATTCGTATGGCAAGGAGTCGTCGTCCCGTGGAGGCCGTGTCGAAGTATTGCTTAATGATCTGTTTCCGACCGTGCGGTAGATCGCGGTCTTTTGCGACGCGCCGCGGTGCTGGCTCGCGTTCTTACTTTTTGAGCGGCTTAATAACTACCTCCTTAAAGAACACAATGTCGTTGTCGCTATGATTCTGCAATCCGAACCAGCCGAACTCCGGGCGCGGTCCGCGCTGCGGCTCGAAATCGAACTTCTTCTCTGGCACCGGATCGCCTTCCTTGAAGTCCGTTACTTTCTTACCATTCAGCATGACAATTGTGTGATTGCCGTCCAAAGTGATATCCATCGTGTTCCACACTCTGGGCCCGGCTTCCAGGCGTTTTTCACCAGCGGTTTGGTCAGGGAGTACAACATGCCGGTCTCGTGATACTCGTCCTCATTCGACTTCTCGGGATGATTGTCGATCTGCACTTCGTAACCATAATGCACCGGCATCCATGCTTCACGGGGTTCGATGGGAATACGGATGAAAACTCCCGAATTGTCGTTTTCATCGCGCATCTTGAACACAACGTGAATTTCACAGTTGCCGATCTTTCCTCCCATGCAGTAGAGCAGGCCCATTCCGCCGTGCGTGCGGATCAGGCCGTCTTCCACCGTATCGCCGCCGGGACCGACATGTTTCCATCCTGTTAGATCTTTGCCGTTGAAAAGCTGCTGCCACTTGCCGGGGTCGCCCTTGCAGCTGTCTTCATCGGCGGCAAGTGCCAGAGTCGCAAGTCCGGCAATCAGAAAAGTGCACACAATAAATCGTTTTAACATAGGGGATCTCCTCGAGTGTCCTGCTTGGCTGTCATAAGGACAGACCAATCTACTCGCACCTGCGCAAAGACGTCAAAAAGGTTGGTTAGTCCTCTCGTCCCGGCCTACTCAGGCGGCTCAAATCAGTAACGTTCTGCAGTAACTCGAAAACCTCGCAGCGTGGACACAATGTGGATCGCGTTGGCACCGGAACCGGTGCCTACTCGCTCGGCGAGCCACGGCAGATCGAGTTCCGCTCTTCGATTGAAAAACGCGGATCGCCGCTTCGAAGCTCGTACAAGAGCGCCTTCTGCCTGATTCCCGCAACGTCGTTCCTACGTGAAACAGGTAGACAAGGTTTTTCCTGTTTCCCTATCGGAAACAGGGGTTCGACGGAGTGGACGGACAATCAAAGACTGGGTATTTGAACCCAGCACCGTAAGCCCTTGAAAGTACAATGGCCTGCAGTGCAAGCGCGCACAAGCCTCTCCTGGGAGAGCACACGCCCACGCGTACGGCGGAATCATCGCCTTGAGTTGGACGGAATTGACCACCGCTGGCCCGCGATGCAGCCCACAACCAATGGCAGGAATCGCACCCAGAGCCTGCGCCGATACTTCTGGGCGTCATCCCAGCTCGCGATAAGCCACTAAAATCGCTTGTCTGGAAGCCTGTGCCCAAGTTTCCGATTTTCCGGTCAGGAGTTGGACTTGAGCGCGTATGTCCGTCCGCGTCGCACATGGGGCTTTTACGAATTCCGCCGGCAGTTGGAGTACAAAGCGAAGCTGAACGGCGCGGAGCTCGTGATAGCAAGTCGCTGGTTCCCGAGCAGCAAGATGTGCTCGGTGTGCGGTCGGATTGCGGAAGATCTGCCATTGTCCGCGCGGGAGTGGACCCGCGAGTGTGGTGCGTTCCACGACCGGGACATTAACGCGGCAAAGAATCTCTGCTGTTACCCACTCGCTAGGGTGAGTTGGACCCGAAGGAACGCCTGTGGAGAGGAAGGCTCTGGCCTGGCTTTACCGCCAGCGTGAAACCAGCCTCGCGGAAGCAGGAATCAACTATGGCTCATATTGGCATAGATTGAGCAACGGTAAGGATTGGTTGACACGGGCGCGGGCGGGCCTATCCGGCCGGCAATCAACGCCGTGTTTCTTTCAGCCGAGCGCGTCCGCTATCCTATCGCGCAATTCCTTTTCCGCCGCGAGCGCACTGATGTAGCCGAGCTTGCGATAGTTCTCGAACCGCTCTTCGTCGAACCACTGGTCTGCCGTGGAGTCATGGGGATAGGACTGATTGACTTTGGAGTATCCGAGCAAATCCTCCGGGTCGTCCGTTTTCAGCCCCGGCTTGATATACAGAAGCAGCCCGTCATCGGCCTCCTTGCCGGGCGTGTAGCGGATTCTGCACAGGTCGAAGTGCTGGCTGACGTACCCATTTTGCGGCACAAGGTCCCGGGTCACACGAGTAATCTCCACACCAAAATCAACCCGGCAGCGTTCCATGGCATTGTGAAGATCTGCGAAAGCGTAACCCGAATCGCACGAAGCGTCGCAAGCAACGATCAGCTTGCACCGGCGGCGCACGAGTTCGTACACTGCCAGGTTCTCGAAGTGACCTCCGTCAGACAAGTAGACATATTTACTGTCATCGCTCGCCGCACCGAAGAGTTCCCGCAAAAGGCACAAGAAACCCAGATCCGGGCTGCCTCTTACCCACTTCTCTTTCCCTGGATTTCCAAGCCACCACCCCAAACGCACGTCAAATAGCGTCATCAGAAAGGCCAGGGCGGGTTCGGAATAAAAGCCCATGTTAGGACTGGCCGCGGCACCGGAGATGGCCATTGCGGTCCCCAAACTTAACCCTTTCTCGGTGCCCGGCTTCTCCATCCCCGCCAGTGCCGTCTCCGAAAAGAGGCTTTGCTGTTCGAGTCCTCCCGGCAGCGGTCGCGTGTATCCGGAATAAGATGGAGTCAGTATGAACGACCGAGCTTTTCGAGTCTGCAGCCCGATTTCATTCCCTCGGGTCACATTCACGCTGGCATTCAACAGCACCACGGGACGCGCTTTCCATTCCGATCCCGGTTTGGTCAAACGGATTTGCAGCGAGGAAAGCGGCAAATCGTCTTCGGTGGAAAACCCCGTGAATGGCTGTCCTTGGCGATCGGGGACCGACGCCCCGAGGTAGCAACGCACAAGCCGGTTCCGGTATAGCAAGTGCGTCGAGAATGCATTGATGTCCACACGCCAGGAAAGCACTAGCGCCGCACCAGCGAAACCTATCCAGACGCAAGCAACCTTGAAATCTACGTAATCGCTGGCCGCGCTAAACTTAAAGGGCTCGCCATAGAACTCGGCCGCCACCCACGCCGAGAGCACAGACAACCCGACGAGCAACCCCACGATGAAGATATAGGGAGTCACCCGCGCCGCCCAGTCAGGCATCTTTTTCTTCAACGGAGCATCTGGAATTGGGAGTCCAGTGGCCGGACTTCGGCCAAACAACACACCGTATGCCGTCGAGGCAGCCCACAGGAGCACGCCGCTGACCGTGAATCGATAGTGGTGCTGGGCCGCCTCTTGAACTACAAGCGCGTTCAGCCAGGTAGGCATGTAAGCAACCAGAACAAAGAGTAGTACCCAGCCGCATGCGTAGGCGGCCAGCCACCCTCCGAGCCGCGCCCACCATTCCCGGTACGCGTCGAGGAACTGACGACCCATCAGGCCGATATGGAGCGCCCCGGTGACCAGCATGAACACGACGAGTCCCGGTGCCCCGAAGGTCACCACCTTCCACACTCCGATAACCGTGTGGGGTGTTACTTGTCCATTTACGCTCGATGCGTACGGCAAAAACAGGAGACCGCCGAGCGCCCCGGCCAGAATCGCAGTCGGCAGGATCACCGAAGCCGCTGGTCCACTATCGCCGCTGCACCACCCCTGAAGCCATGCCAGCCATCGCGCCACGCACGCAATCGTCCAAAAGGAGCCGTACGCGACCAACCCTATCGCCATGCTCGAGAAGAGGAGGTAGTCCGGTGGCAGGTCGTAACGGAAAATTTGGTCCAGGGCATAACTGAACAAAGCCGCCGAGAGAAACAGGGGAGCCAGGATTAACGCTTGGATGGCCCAGGGCCTGGCAATCCAGTGGATCTTTGAACCCTTTGGTGGGTTTACCCAACAGAGATTCAAGCCCATGCCGACGACGCCGAACAGTCCGAAGGTCAAGCCGACAACAAGCGCCCAGTACTGCGCAAAACCGGACTCGGTCGGAGTTTTCGCTGTCAACCAGGCCAAGCCATAACCCCAGTCGTCGAAGCGGTCGAGGAAGTGCGGAAGATACACGATGCTTCGCGGCAGGAGCAGCAGACTCAACAAGGCCAGCAAAAGGATAATCAGGTTCAAGAGAGTGTTTCGAAGATAGCTTGCTAGGAATGCCCAGAAGTCCGCGCTTAACAGGCCTGTGCGCGGTGTCAGATAGTTGCTGTAATTGCGCAGGAAGCGAACTTCGGAGGCTTCCGTTACGTTCTGAGGTTCGTAAGCCGCTGGTGCCAGTTTCTTTTCCACCTCCTTGATGCCGATATTCTGATGGTGCATCCATGCCATGAGCCAGCTTCCGATGTAGCCGCCTCCGGAAACAGTGGAGAGATAGTCGAATTTGCGCAGCAACCCGAGCTGCGCGAGTCCCTGAAGGATTCCAAGGTTAAATGTGGCGCTTCGGATGCCGCCCCCGGAAAAAGCCAGCCCGATCAAGCTGTCGGCAGGATCCCGGGTGTTCTCTTTGGCTTCAAGCCGCTCAAGCCGGCTGCTTCGAATTTGCTGGAGCTCACTGTGCAGGACATGGCCGACAGTAATTCGAGGGACATTGAGACTCAGAGTTTTTCCTTGGTCTCCTGGAATACCTTCGGAGGCGCTGGTCGTCTGCGGCGGCGCAAGAGCTGCTATCAACGCGTTGCCATCCGGCGTACCAAGCCCCGTGCAAGCGTCCCAACCGGGACCAGCTTGATAGCCCCCATTGTTTCCGACGGTGATGTCGTGAAATGTTGCTTCCACGGGTGCCGTGTAGAGCAGCGGGTTAAGGTGGCCGACGGCACGCGCGGCATGCTGGTTTATGACTGCAATTAACCCTGCCCAGAGGGGTGCGACTGCGCTTGTGCCTCCAACCACACCCTGCTGGCCGTCCACGATGATTTGGTAGCCGGAATTGGGATCGGCATCTCCCGCAACATCCGGAACACCGCGGCCGAGCATTCCGTTGGGGGCCTGGGGAACGCCTGCGGTTTGTTGCCAAGTCGGAAGGTCGAACACTTGGCTCACGCCGCCTCCCGTCGCGCCGCCTCCGGTTCCGAGATCGTTCCAGGTTTCCTCGTCGTTGATCTGCTTGCCTGTGGCATGCAGAACTGTGCCGCCGCAAGCAAGGATCGAAGGGCTCGATGAGGGAAAGTCAACATGAAATTGGCCGTCATTCACGCCATCGCTTGCACCGTTGTCGCCCGAGGCAGCGCAGACCGTGACTCCCAGGGTAGCCGCATCCTGGCATGCAGCATCGAACGCCATCATGGCCTGTTGAGTCCACTCATTTTCCGGTCCTCCCCAGCTGATCGAGATCACCGAGGGATTATTTGTGGTGTCATGAATCGCGGTGGTGAGGGCATCGAGAAAACCTTGGTCGGTGTTCGGTGCGAAATACACCGCGATACTCGCGCCCGGCGCCACGGAGCCCGCGACCTCAATGTCGAGCGCTACCTCCCCGTCCGCTTGGTTGGGATCACCTGTTGGCGCATTCATCCCGCCATCCACCGACACGGCACTCACCTGCGGTACAGAGATGCCAAGGCTGGCAAAGAAAGCGTTCAGATCGTCGGTGTTGTACCCGCCGCCAAGCTCGAGAATGCCGATACACTGGCCCGCACCCTGTCCACTGGCGGGAAAATCATAGGCCTGCGCAACCTGCGTCGGTGTATAAGAGGTTGTTGCGATGTGAGGCTGCAGTCCGCCCGAAGCGTCTTTTTTGAGCCGGAAATGCGGCGTGGACTGCGGACGATTGTCCAACCCGAAAACACCTTCGATGACTTCCGCAAGATCTCGCGGGATCCTCAAGTGCCCAGTCCGCCCGCGGTACTCGCCGCGAGGATGCCTGTAGAGGCTGAGTTCGACTTCAAAAGCACGACAGAATGCACTCACTGGCCCGGTAAGGACGATCGAGCGCCGCGGAACGCTTTCACTTTTTACTCGCAGGCCTTTCGTCTCCGCGAAGGTCCGGATACGCGCGAGGTCCTCGGCGAGGGCGCCGTGCGCCTGCGCAAATTCCTCACGAGTTAAATGGCGCCGCTCGGCAACCGGCCTCCTGCCGAGTTCTTCGATGCGCGGAAATCGCCCCGACCCTTTCGAACGCCGGCGAACGACAATCGTAACGTCAATAACTTCATGTGGGTCACACGGCCCAATCCTCACAGCACCGGGGAGAGGCGCCCGCTCGCTGTTGGGCATTTCTATTTTGCTGTCCTTTTTAGCCATGATCCCTCCCTCACCCGTGTCCTAGAGGACTATAACCACTTGTTCCCCCTGTGAAACGCTGGTCGATGAAGACCGGAGCCTCGTCTGCCTTATGCAGCGTGAATGGATCTGGGCACAAGAGTGGTGGGAAGAGGACGGCTGGGAGCGTAGGAAAATGAGCGAGCCTTCTCCACTCTCAGGTTAATTCACTTGACGTCTATTTTTCTCAGGGATAAACACTGTCTCACGCTTAAGGGGTGATACGCAAGGGAGGCGGTACCTCGAGTAGTACCTCGAGAGTCTCCGTGCGGGCACCGAGCTCGAGGAGCGGTGACGATGCTGATCTGCGCCACCATGGCAGCTCGACCACCGAGTCAGAGAGACCAAAGCCTCTCTGACTCGGATTCCTTGCGCAGGAGCACCTTGGATGGAACGGAAACTGCCAGTTTGGCACGCTGAAAAAGCAAAAAGAAAAGCATCTCCCCTTGCTTACCGAGGGCAGAGGTGCTAGCCTCGGTTACCGAGGACATAGACATGAGCAAACCTTCGGATCTCGTGCAGGGCACGCTGGACATGTTGCTGCTGAAAATTCTGGCGCTTGAGCCGATGAACGGATTCGCAGTTAGTCAGCGGCTGAAACAAGTGTCTGGCGACGTTTTACACGTGAGCGACGGATCGCTCTACCAAGCCTTGCACAAGTTGGAACAAGAAGGCTGGATTACAGCCGAGTGGAAAACGTCCGAGTATGGACGGCGGGCGAAATATTATTCTCTGACACGACTGGGGCGGCGACAGCTCGAAAAAGAAGCAGATAACTGGGGCAGGCTTTCGAGCGCCATTTCGCGGGTTATTAAGCTCGAAGAGGCGTGAGCGTCGGTTGGCCCCGAGCGGAGGTTGAAGTATGCGACCGGAGCATTGGCTGTACACGATTCCGCTACGGTTACGGTCGTTGTTTCGCCGGGCGCAGGCGGAGCAGCAATTGGATGACGAGCTGCGCGACCACCTCGAACGAAAAACCCAGGAATACGTGGCTAAAGGGGTGGCACCCGAGGAAGCGCGGCGGCGCGCTTGTCTCGACCTGGACGGAATCGAGCAGACCAAAGAGAAATGCCGCGATACGCGCAAAGTAAACTGGATTCAGGACTTGATTAAGGATTTGCGCTACGGGCTGCGTATGCTGCGGCAAAACCCTGGATTTACAGCAGACTGCCATTCGAGGAGTTGACTCCTCTACCCCAGAGGCCCTCGCTCCGGTCTGGGTTATGCTGTCCCAGTCCATCAACGCTTAATCGGCCTCATGCGTCCCACTCGTAGGCACATCCGGTTTTCGACTGGATGCCTTCGCTGTGCTGGTGCGCCTAGGCGACCCGCGAGTAGTTCCGTGCTTTCACTGCATGTTCCTTCTCGACATGTCGCCCTCTACGACCCCGGGGAGTTCATCGGCTGCACATACCCAGTTCTTGGCCGACAACATTGGCCTTCGCCATCGCTTAACCGGCTCGGCACTCCCAAGTACCCCACCATCCGCTTCTGGTGGGTTCTGGTATTTCGTGGCTTCTGTAATGCCGCCGATTGAACCAGGGTTAGGAAGAATTCCCGGATCATCCCGCTTCAGGGACAAAGATCGTTACTGATCGCGTATCTCCTGCCAGAGTCCGCCACTTGCCGCAGGTCGCGCCGCGGCGAAACCTGCCTGCCGGGTTAGGCAGGCCCCGAGGGCTGAGGCGAGGATCCGCATACGGCTCTTTCCCTGCAGTCCACCAACCCCGCCGGAATCTTTCCCTCTGGCGGGGTATTCTTTTGTTTGCTGCCTCATTGAGCCGGTTCGGTTTCTGAGCTGAAGTCCCTCGGAAAATAAACGCGACGTCCGCCGGCGTTCTTTGCCGGCGCTCCTTTTTTCCGGTTTTCCATCCGGCCAGACCATCGCCCTTCCGTTCCCGCCCCTTAGAGTAGAACGGGAAGGGAAGGTTCAAAGATTCACGCCCATCGCCCCGTGTGATTCAACCCTGGAGCAGCCTGCAGATGACCTCCTGCATCAGTGCGCCGCGTAACAGCTTCACTGGTTCGCATCGCTACGACGTGTCGAGTGGCTCGCCTCCCTTGGCGGATCCGACCAGGAATTCCCCGGCCGACCGAGGCTTTTACTCCTGGGCTTCCATCGGGTCGGTCACCCTCCCCGACGCCAGGTATAACTACGGTGGTAACTGGGCAATCTCCACCGGCGGGACTCTCACCCGCTGGAACAGCAGCTAGCGTCGCTGCACTAAGCGACACCAGATGCAGCACTTATTTGATTTTTACTGCCTTCTTTGCAAGCGGGGGGTCAGGGGTTCGAATCCCCTCACGTCCACCATTTTCTGCGCTGATTGCAAAGCACTTACGAAATTCACATCTGCCTCGATCCCCTGTTTTTCGTGGACAGTGGACGAACTGTGCAAGATAGCGGCCGATTTGGGCCAAGGTGCACAATCATCAGAAGTATGTGTGGCAACCAAATTAGGTTGTATATGTATTAAGCAACTAGAATAGGTTGTTCTAGCTTTAGACAACCTTATTAGGTTGACATAACTTCGAATGCCCGTATGATATGAGCATGGCGCCGACCAGGAAAAAAGGGGTACTTCGTAGCGAGCCTTGCCTTGCTCTCATCGGAGACATGGTGGGCTCGCGTGAATTGCTTCCGAGCCGACGCCCAAAGATACAAGAGAGGTTCAGAGAATTTATTCAGTATCTCAATAAGAAGTACGCGAAAGATATCTTGGCGAAGTTCGTCATTACCCTCGGCGACGAATTTCAAGGCCTACTCTTGTCAGCAACACCTGTTCCCGACTTGATGTGGGACATTGACCAGCGGTTCTCCGATCGCGACCTGAGAGTGGGTGTCGGATTCGGGGTCTTGACTACACCCATCCAAGAAGAGGCCATAAATGTCGACGGACCCGCGCTCTATAACGCGCGGGCGGCAATAGAAAACGCAAGGCGGAAAAGATCCTTGGGTGGGGTTTTTTTTGGGTTCGGTGAGGCCGATCAAGTGATGAATGGCATCGCTCACCTGCTGTCCTTCCACCGTTCCGAGCTTACCCAACAACAGCTTCGCATCGCTGAACTTATGCGCGAAGGACGCACTCAACTGGAAGCTGCGGAGCACCTGAAGATCAGCCGACAAGCGGTCAGCAAACAGGTAAAGTCAATTGGCTGGGGAGCATATGCCGAAGCAGAACAAGCTTGGCGAGTCTTTATCGAAAAATGGGTAAATCCAGCATTAGAGAAAAAACGTGCCAAGACTCATCATTAGCGATCAGTTTTTGATGTGGTCCGAATTGTTCGTGCTGTGGTCCATCTTGTCTTACGGAATCACGGCCGATCCCCTGCCCGAGGATACGGACGGAGTCACGTTCAAATGGCAAACTTGGCGCTGGGCTCTGCTTTTGAGGATCGTGGTCGCAGCAGTTCTCTCCTATTGGATCTGCCACTCCGTCATTGTCAGCGCTTGGCTGGCTACCTTGATCGCCATTCAACCGTGGTTCCGATTCCGAAGTCCTAAGAAGTGGACGGCCGAAGTAGAGATAGTAGTAGTGGTTCTAAATCTACTTTTTGGCTTTGCCTTCATAAGACACTTCGATCTACACATGCACGCCCATCTTTCGTTGCCCATCTCTCGCGAACAAATATCGGCAATTTCTATTGTGAGCGGTGTCTTGCTATTCGTCATTCGAGGTGGAACATACATCGTCCGCGGATGCCTCCGCAAAACCGAAACTCTTCCGCAACTTATATTGCGCGGCACGGAAGCAGATTGCGATACCGGAACGAAGAGACTTGATATAGTGGAGATGAACCGCGGCCGCCTGATTGGAAATTTGGAGCGCTTGGTTCTAACCGTGGTCGTGGTTGCGGGGAGCTATGCAGCGTTGGGCTTTCTCGTCGCAGCAAAGGGCCTAATTCGGTCAGAGGAACTCCAGGAGCGGGAGTTTGCGGAATACTTCCTGGTGGGCTCCTTATGCAGCGTCTTGGTTGCCCTGTGTGCCGGCCTGGTCATAAGGTACACGCTTCTAGCGTTATGGCCGGAGCTTTTGTCGCTACAAATGGGATCCTAAAGTTGCAACACCCAGGTTTTTCCGATGAAAGAACAGTTCCAGCCGTCCTCCTCCTGGCGCAAAGCGTTTCCGCCCGGCAGTCGTCAACTCGTAGAATTTCGTGCGGCGGTTGTTCTCCGACGTGTCCCAGTGAGCCTTCAGCAATCCCTGGCGCACCAGTCGAAACAGCGCGGGGTAGAGCGCGCCCTGTTCGATCAGCAGCGCTCCGTGGGAAATCTGTTCGATGCGCAGCAGAATGCCGTAGCCGTAGAGCGGTCCCAGAGACACGGCTTTCAGACTGAGCAAATCGAGAGTGCCGGGGAGAATCTGCGCGCGTTCGGGCATCCGAGTATCCTAACCTCGTTATGAAACTATGCCCGCATTCCCGGCCTGTCAAGGAGAAAAGCAGTGTAGAAGCGCAATGTTAGACTGCCACATCACGGGCGTATGGTCGGCTACTCGGACTGACCAGACCTGCGAATCCGTATGACAGCGCCACATGCGAGACCTTTCTCAAAACACTTAAACGTGAAGGAGATTTACGCCAATACTTACCGCGATTTCGAAGACTTGCAGGGGCGGCTGGAGGATTTCATCGATTTCATCGAGCAGTACTACAACGAGCTTCGGTTACACTCGGCGCTAGGCTACTGTTCGCCCGAAAAGTTCGAAAAGGACTCACAAGTGGAACCCGAGAGAACCTCGGCGGCAGCGCTAATGACGTTTCTGGGCTGATGACGCCTGGTCTCTTCCGAGGCCAAGACCCTCTAATTCAGGTGTGATGCACACGTTTGTCTCAAAGAGGGGTCACTCTTGGGATTTCTGTTCGGACCTGACTGTACACCAAGTGTGCACGAATGGAACGTTTTCCGTTCATTGGGGTTAGCTTTTGAGCGAAAGCAGGTTCCCCGATTTGCTGGAAACGTTAGTAGTTAAACGAATCCGTAGAATTGTTGGAGGCGAGTCGCCTGCTTTGCAAGCAGGAGCCCTCGTTCCAACGATTCCCTCCTTTATCGTCGCTTTCTAGTGTTTCCAACAATTTCGGGGAATCTGCTTCTCGCTCGAAGTAAGCCCCGAGAGCTCTATTACGTAGGGTTTTCGCACGGTAAAAACACAGTCATGAGGGGGACAGCTTGCTCCGGGCTTTGTGAAGGCCAAGCAGTGTCGAAGGCTTCAGAACAATTGCGGAACGGAGCAGACGAGTGAGACGTACCAAGAACGCCATCAAGCCGGCGAGGATACGGTCCGACGTGCATAAATTCGGCGATCGTTGTCGGGAGCGATTCACGATCAAGAGTTGGTGCTTGATGATAAGGGATTCCGCAACTATGGAACGGACGCCGTAGGACCGAGCAAGCGTGCCAGGGCAGCAATGAAATGGATAAAAAGAATAAAAGAATGACCAGGTTGCTGATCGCGGAATCGTAGCAAGAAGGGAAACCCTAAGGAAATATGGGCGAAACAACAATTCGCCAGCCACATGAAAATTATTTATTTCGGGGCCGACAAAACGCCTCTTTGAACGGTGGTTATTAGATAGGGAGGGTGTTGAAGAACCGCCCCGACAATCCTCAATCTATTTTGTAGTCTTCTAGATACATTTCGTTCGCACATCCGCTCTAAACGTTAGTAGCTCAAGTGACTGCGCTGAGTGCTAAATAGCTCCACGCACCGGGCATGTACTCATTTGTTCCGATTGACGCATCGGCCCCTCCGGTCCTACCGAAACCCATTGCTTCCTCTTCGAGAAGGTGATGCATATTCACTCTTGACGGGGGGCGAACCAATAGACTAGACTCAGTGAACTTAGTTCATTGGAGGAGTCTCCATGACCACTGTCAACATTCATGAAGCGAAGACCCAACTATCCCGTTTGGTGGACCAGGCAGCGAGCGGAAAACCGTTCATCATCGCCAAGGCGGGCAAGCCTCTGGTGAAGGTCATGGCGCTCGAAACGCCCACTGGCAAGCAGGTGCGAAGACTCGGCTTTCTCGAAGGTCAGTTCCGCGTTCCAGCGGACTTCGACACCATGGGCCGCGCGGAGATCGCACGCATGTTCGGTGGCGAAAAGTGAAGCTGCTGCTCGATACGCATTTGCTGCTCTGGGTCGCGAATGAACCGAAACGACTCCCCAAGGCTGCCCGGGTGCAGATCGAGAATCCCGAGAATGAGTTGCTGTTCAGCGCCGCCAGCATCTGGGAGATCACCATCAAGCGCAGTCTCGGTCGAGATGATTTCGATGTGGACCCGAGAGTTCTCCGCCGTTCGTTACTCGACAATGGATATACCGAGTTACCTATCACCAGCGAACACGCGATCAATATCGACCAACTAAATTCCGGACACAAGGACCCCTTCGATCGCATCCTTGTGGCCCAGGCGACTGTGGAGGGCATTACGCTGCTGACCAGCGATAGAAAACTCACGGAATATCCCGGCCCGGTACGCCTCGTTGGCAGAGCATAGGTTGCGGCTGATACTGCGGTCTTCCTCACTCTTCACTTCGGGGAGAACAGCACGCGGGACTTCTGCCTGCCCAAGGCTTTGTGAAGACCGAGCAGTGTCGAAGGCTTCAGAACGATTGCGGAGGTCTCTGCACCAGTAAATTTGCAACTGCCGGAAACAGTTCCTGCGGAGGCCGCGCTTGATGATCCGGCGCCCGTCGCAAGTTGGGCAGAAATCCGGTTTGGACTGGATGGTTGGACCGAGGCTCCGAGCTCTTTTCATTGAGGGACCACTCCTGCTGCCGTTCTGCGTCCGGGACATACCCTAAGCGAGCCAAAGCGACGAATTTGGCCACGCGCTGCCGCGGGGGCACGCGACGAATTCGGCCAGCCACGCAAGCGATGAGTTTGACCACGGCCTGACGCGAGGAGCTGGGGACGAACAGTTAGTCTGCGTGTCTCTGGCGAATTAATACGGTGGTAGTGAAATGATCGGATCCGCAAAACGCACTGCAACTAAGAGCGCAAACGCCGGATGATTTCATTTCAGGTGTTTGCGGAGGTTAACCGGATACCGCAGCGAGCGCGAGTCTTTGACAAATCAGGCAGCCACCGGCGTCTGATAGAGGGCTCGACAGTGTGGTTGCCACTGAAACGAGCGGAGATTGGCGACTGGTCTTGACACGGGCGTATCCGGCGTTCGCCCTTCCCGCGAGGTATGCGTGCGATGGTTGTTAAAGTAGGTCCTGAAATCGAGCAGCTTGTTTTCGAGATCTGCCGTCGTCCAAAACAACGTATGATCCAGATACTCGCGTCGAACGGTGCCGATCAGCCTTTCCACAAATGGATGGGACAGGGGAACATAGGGGATGGACTTGATCTGTGTCACCTCCAGTATTCGCAGATTGGCTTGCCAATGGTGGAACCGGTAAAGCGGATCGTTGTCGGAGCTAAGGTACTTCGGCAACCAGTATTGCCCTCGAATCGCGCGGTTGAACATCCGGCAGAGTGCTACACCATCGACCTTCCCAGCATGGACGCCGAACCCAATGATCCGGCGCGTGTATTGATCCATGACCACCAGGACCCAATGGGTCCGCAGCGTGGCCGACTCGCACCGGAATAGATCCATGCTCCAGAGACTGTCTTTCATGTGGCCCAGGAAAGTCAGCCAGGAGGGACCACCGGAATCCTGGCCCGGCCGGTGGTGATGGGCGAGAATCCTGCGAACCACGTCTTTGTCGATTTGGATCTGAAACGCCAAGGCAATCTGTTGAGCGATTCGCGGACAGCCCCAGTTGGGATTACGTTGCTTCATTTCGACTACCGCACGGATGAGTTCTGCGCTCGGACCTTTCGGGCCGGGCTGACGGCGGAGATCCGGGGAGAACAGCATCCGGTACTTTTGCTTGCTCAAGGCTTTGTGAACGCCAAGCAGTGTCGAAGGCTTCAGAACGATTGCGGAACGGAGCAGACGAGTTGGACGCACCAAGAGCGCCATCAAGCCAGCGAGGACCCGGTCCGACGCGTGTAAATTCGGAGATCGTTTCCGGGAGCGATTCAAGATCAGGATCTGGTGCTTGAGCAGAAGCGACTCCGCAACGAGGGAACGGACCCCGCCAGGACCGAGCAACCGAGCCAGGACGGCGATGAAATGGATGAAAAGAACGGCCAGATTGCGCATCAAAGAATCGTAGCAGGGCGGGGAATCCTGAGGAATCGCGGGTGAAATAACAATTCGCCAGAGACATGATCAAAACGGCCCTCTCTGGAGTCACGGCAGCTTCCCTTCCGCTTCCGTCTTCGGGGAACGGGGAGCGACAGAGCGCTCCAGTCCAACGCAAAGGTCGAATCCGTCAATCGGTGGCCCGCTGGTGCTACAAAGATATTCCCCTCGACAAGCTGTGTGCTTACGGCGCAGAAATTGGCTTGAAAGCCGTGGACCTCCTCAATCCGGACGAATACGAAGTACCCGCGCGCTACGGCTTGGTTTGCAGTATGGGTTATGCTTCTGGCGGCGATATAGCGAACGCACTGAACCGCGTCGAGAACCACGCCAAAATCGAAGAAGGCTTTCGCAAATACATTCCGCTGGCAGCCAAGGCTGGCGTGCCCAACGTTATTACGTTTTCCGGAAACCGCAACGGCATGTCCGACGAGGAAGGGGCAAAAAATACCATCTTGGGGCTCAATCGCGTGAAAAAAATTGGGGAAGATCACGGCGTCACAATCTGCCTGGAACTCCTCAACAGCAAGGTGAATCACAAAGACTATATGTGCGACCGCACCGCATGGGGCGCCGAAGTGGTACAAGCCGTCAACTCGCCACGCGTCAAGCTGTTGTATGACATCTATCACATGCAGGTCATGGAAGGAGATCTGATCAGCACTATCCAGAAGAATATCGAGTGGATCGCGCACTTCCATACTGGGGGAGTTCCCGGGCGACACGAACTCGATGGCACCCAAGAGGTAGAGTGGGATGGCGTGATGCGCGGCATCGCCGCTACGAACTTTCGCGGGTATGTGGCCCACGAATTTGTGCCGTCGCGCGATCCGCTCTCTTCTCTTCGCCAAGCCGTGGATCTCTGCGACGTTTAGTAGCGTTTCTCGACTCCCATCACCCAATAGACGCTGGCGGCGTGGAAGCCGGTCCCCAAGGAAGTCCTGAAGTTGTTCGGAATTCTCTCCATCGATGCCGATACGATCTCCCTGCTGATCACAGCCTTACCGGTAATCTACTTGAGACATGCCCCCGTTTTTGTTAATACATGGCACCAAAGATGAAGATGTTCCCTACGAGCAATCTGTGGAGATGCGCGAAAAGGCGAGGACCGCGGGCGGCCACTGTGACGTGATCCCCGTCGATGGCGCGCCGCATGGCATGGACCATTGGGAATCGCGCGCGGAGCTTCTCTGGTACAAGAAAGCGCGAACCGATTGGCTGAAGAAAATGGTCAAGTGGGGCCTTTTACCTTTTACTGTGGAAGGCCGTTGCCGACCACATCGACCCGCAGGGTGACCGTTCCTATCTTCCGACCGTCCGTTGTGGCTTCCCAAGCAAGCGTCTGCCAACTGTTTTTGTGGGACTCCGATGGCGTAACGGCTAATTGAACCGGGTAGGAATCGTGCGGCGCAACGGAGTACACCTCGGTGCCGGGCTTCTCGCTCCAGCCCGCCGGCAGCACAGCGCGTACCGTAACCTTCTTTACCGCATCGGTGTCATTGCGGATAAGCAGGGGAACCCACAGCGAATCGCCAGGTGCAACTTGCGCCTCCGGCGCGTACAAATCAGCGAGATGCTCGATGTTGTGCGCTGGCCAAAAGGCCCGATAGAAGGCCCAGGGTCCACCCAGCTCAAGGGCCAACTGTGCCGATGGTGGCTCATAACCACGAGCCCGGACATACCCAATGGGAGCTGGCGCGATACGTTCGAAGATGTCACTCGTGGGTGCGCCGCCGACCAGCGACTTTCCGAAAATGAAACGGATGGGGGCCTCGGTGAATTCTTTGAGCTGTGCGTCGGTAAAATCGTTCTGCGTCTGGTAGTGACTCCAGGCTTCTGCGGCCACCTGCGAATAGGGAATCTTCCGAGAAGGCGAAATTTCGTTGGTGCGATATTCCGGACCTTTGCCCTTGAAGAAATCGAAGTGAATGGTGTCTGAAAAGTAGTAGATCTTCTTCGGTTGCCAGGGGCGAAGGCCCTCGCCATAGTTACTGATGTTGAGGCGGTTGCGCGGCGCAGTGACCTGCTCGGGAAAGGCAAGGGGATTGCCGGCAAGATCGAAAGCCTCAGTTGCGAGAACTCCCGCGCCCTGATGATCTTCGTGGTTTTCGCCAACGACGTAATTGGGAAGCCAGGTCAGAATGACTTCGGGGCACGTCAGCCGTACTAGACGAACGATTTCGTCCAAGGCTTGGCCGTGGCCCCAGGTTTCAAGGGAATGAAGCACGTCGGCGCCCGGCGTGTCCGAACCATGCAAGAACCAGGCGTCGTTGATTCCGTATGTGGCGAGCGAGTGCCGCGCCTCCATCTCGCGCACATCGGCCAGAGCCGTAGACTGTTCATAGCCGACGGCATTGCCGCCGGAATTCCCTCTTGTGGTGTAAACGACTGCGAAGCGTTTGCGTTGCTGCTCGATCATCTTTGCGAGGTAGGCGGCGACCTCGATGTCGTCATCCGGGTGTCCGACTATAACGAGCCCATCCACTTTATAGCGGGCATCTGGTCCGGGGTTTCGAGGGGCTTCTTGCTGCGCGCAGACTCTAGGGCCAAAGAACCAGAGCAGAATCCACCAGCCGAGCAGCTTTCGCGTTGTCATCGGGGGTGCGCCTCCGAAATCTAGGAGATCGAACCAGCAAGAATGTACACAAAAATTGGCGACAACTCAGATCTTTGTCGAGCGTCTCCCCTAACTCAAAAACGCAAATGCAAACCGAATCGCATTTGCCGCATGTCGGCGGCCGAGGTGATCTGCCTCGGAACTACCACATCAACTGTGCCGTTGGGATTTGCGAGATTGACGTGGTTTGTTGCGTTAAAGTTTTCCCATTTGAATTCGAGTGTCTTGCCTTCCGTGATTGTAAAGGTCTTGCCTAGGCCAAGATCGAATTCGTAGAAGCCCGGACCGCGGAGCGAATTGTGGCTCTCCAAACCATTTCGGCCGATACCTTGCGGCGCGACAAATGCTGCAGGGTTAAACCACAAGGTTGCGTTTGGATTTGCCACACTGGGGTTCCCGATTCTATCGGGACGCACGCTGTTGAGGTCCGCGAACACGTTTGGCGCGTTGGACACCGTTACCGTGAATGGGAGGCCAGATTCCACTGTGGTGATTCCAGTGAAGTTCCAGCCTCCGAGCACAAGATCCATCACTTTTCCGGAGCCGCTTCCCCAGTGGCGCCCTCGGCCGTAGGGTAATTCCCAAACATGGCTGATAGTGAGCGCCTGGGCCCTATCGAAGTTTGCCGGGCCGCGATCTTGCTTCCAATTCAGGTTATTGGAGAAAGCGCCGCCAGTCTCGGTGTCGGCCATGGCTTTGCCCCAGGTGTAGCTCACGAGAAAGTCGAGCCCGTGTGCGAGTCGCTGTTGAACCTTGGCTTGGAGGCCGTGGTAATCCGAGTTGTCGCAATTGCAGGTCTGATAGATCGCCTGATCTAAGCCGAAGCCATTGAACCTGCGCCGAGCGTTAAAATCGTTGCACGTGCCATCCGTCACGCAATTCGGATCCAGCGCTGCTTGATTGACGTTCGGATTCATGAACAAGTGCCGCCCGACATTTCCGACGTAGGCGATTTCCGCAGTCAGCGAGGAGGTAAAGCCGTGCTGCACGGCCAGGTTCCAGGAATCCGCCAAGGGAATACGATAGCTGGACGGAGGATCGAAGAAATAGAAGACGTTGAGCGTTGGCGGCAACGGGTAGCGCCCGTTGCTGCCAATGGTCGGATTGGGAGGGGAAGGCGGTCCGCTTAGGAGGCTAAAGACAGCAGCGTAGTTATTGTTTTGGTTTACTTGTTGAGGAATGGTAACGGGCGGGTCGTAATCGGGGGCTTGCCCGAACACCGCCCCAAGTCCTGCAGGCGAGAAGCTGCGGCCGTAGCCAGCCCGCACAACGGTGTGTTCCTGTAGCTGGTAAGCCACTCCAAGTCTTGGCGCAAACCCCAGGTTGTAGGCTTTCACGCCCATGCTGAGGGGGACGCTACCCACTCCGGCCACAAGAACTTCGCCGGTGTTGGGATCAAAGCTGCCTGCGCCGCCGGGCTTTGCTGCCGTTTGCGGCAAATAGTTCTCATAGCGTAGACCAAGGTTAACCGTGAGTTTCCGCGTCGCTCTCCATGAATCCTGTCCATACAAAAATAGGCGCGTTTGGCGAAGGCCGGGATAAAAGCCCAAGCCCGTAAAATAACGAGCAAAACCGCTAGGCTGCGCGAGCAAGAAAGAGGCTAACCCCGCCCCGCTGCTACCGCCCTCTCCATCAATGTCAGCGCTGCCGGTCACGCCATTGTTGAAGCTGATTTCGCCGGAACGATGAGAATCGCTGGGGACGCGTTGCTGTTGGGCACGACGAATGTCCACGCCCCAGCTAAAGGTGTGATCAGCGCGCGTTTTTGTCCAGTTGTTGACCCATTGCAAATGGTTTTCGGTCTCTTTCAGCGGACAGTTGCACTGATTGACCCCCAAAGCGTATCCAAAGTTGAATCCTCCGCTTCCGCTGATGTAGAACGCAGGCATGCCACTGGTTTCCACGGTTCCCAAATTGAGTCCAGGGAAGCCAGCATCGCTGGCGGGCGTGGTGCCTACGCCATTGGGCTGCACGCGAACACGGTAGCGATAGAATCCAAAGCGAAAATCGGTGATCAAAGTCGGGCTGAATGTGTAGGTAGCGCCGAGTGCCAGGCTTTGGTTGCGAGCCAACGAGGTTCCCGCAAAAAAGATTTGGTCCAGACCAGGACCACCAGCGATAGTCCCATAGGCTCCCGGCGCGAACTTATTAAAGTCGGCGATGGTGTAGCGGCCGAAGAAGTGCAGAGCATCCGAGAAATTGTAGTCAACGCGGCCGTCTCCTTGATCGCTGTCAAATCTTTCGCCGCCAGTGGCAAGGTAATTACCGGCGATCGCGCCGCCTGCAATGTTAGGCATGGGTAGGAATTTAAGGATGTTCGTTACTGCAGCGGGTACAGTTGGCAAGACGTTCACTTGCCCCCCGCTGGAGATCGCTTCGCGCCCTATGCCATTCGGCTGACCCGTCACTGGGTCCTGGTTACCGGTTGTCGGATCAAAAACCATGCCGTTCCGGGCGGGAACGCTCGTGCCTTCCGTAGTCGTCACTGCTGGAGCTGGATTAGCGCATGGAGTAGGTGAGGTCGTTCCGTCCGCGCAGATGTAGTCGCCAAGCAGAGCTCTCAGATCCCCGTTGCGTTCCGCTTGCGTGGGTACGGTCGTGATCGTCGATTCTGACCGGCGCCGGCGGAGTCCTTGATAGTCCGCAAAGAAAAACAGCTTGTTTTTCAGGATCGGCCCACCAAAGGATCCGCCAAACTGGTTCCAGCGCAAGGGCAAATCTTGCTGAGCAGCCCAGTTGGCGGCATTGAAGGCATCGTTGCGCAGGTACTCGAATAACGAGCCGCGAAAGCTGTTCGTGCCTGACTTTGTCGTGGCTTGCAGCAGCGCGCCAGCCACCGATCCAAAGGAGGCGTCGTAATTGCTGGTCGTTACCTTGAATTCTTGGAGCGAGTCAATGTTCGGATTGATGACTGCGATACCGAGTATGGCGCTATTATTTTCTGTTCCATCCAAAAGAAAACCATTCGAAGTGAACTGTTGGCCGTTAACGTCAATTTGATAGCCGCCCTGCGGATTTTCTGATGAGGCGTGCTGCCAGTCGTTGAGCTGCGTACCTGGGGTGACTAACAGCATTTGCGTTAAGTTGCGGTTGAGGATGGGGAGGCTGCTGAGTTCACCGGTACTCAGCGTGGTACTGACGTCCGCACGATCCACTTTCAGCAGCGGTGTTTCCGAGGTCACTTCTACTTTGGTAGACGCTTGTTCAAGTCCCAATTGCGCGTCCACGCGAGTCGAGGCGTCAATCTGGACGTCTGCGGCGGCTTCGAACGGACCGAAACCCGTCGCAGTGATTTTAATCTTATAGTGACCGGCCAAAAGGTGAGTCTGTTCGTAGTTGCCGCTTGCATTTGTGACCGTTTGGTAGGTAACCCCACGATCCGTATCGGTGAAAACTACCGCGGCATTCGGCACCACTCCTCCACTCGGGTCGGTAACCGTACCGATGATATTTCCATAAACGGCCTGGCCTTCTGAGACCCGACACGCGGCCACGAAAAACAATAGAAGTGCCAGCAGCTTGGGGAATCGAACGATGATCATGTCATCCTCCTGGTAGCTCGGCCGATGTGGCATTTTCCCTAGACGAAATCAAAACCGAATTTCTGGAATGGAGGTTGATCAGGTCAATATCGAAAACGCCCGAACAAAGGCCCGAGGTAGACTTGTGAAGTTCAACAACAGCGCGACAGGTGGAGTGCTGTGAACGCGAAAACTACGGAAGTTGCACAGACCGTTTGCGCAGCCATGTTGGTCGGAGGACCCCCATCCTCGAACTCACTAACTTCGCGAAACCCTCGACGGTTGGTGCATCTTCTCAGCCCGGTCTAAACACTGTCAAGAAGAAGTTGTTTTCCCATCACGCGCTTGATCGCGAATCGCTCGAGTGAAGTGGAGAAAAATCAGTTAGAATGCGCAGCCAAGCGCCTTGTCAAAAGGACGATTTCATGGAAAGAAATAGTTCCCGCCGCAGTTTCTTAAAGGGTTCGGCGCTAACCGGAGCAGCTTACGTTCTCGGGCGACGCGTGTTGGCTCGGCCGAACCCCCTTTCGGTTATTGTCGTCGGAGCCGGTGCCTTCGGCGGATGGACCGCGCTCGAGCTTTTGCGCAAAGGCGCGAAGGTGGTTCTCGTTGAGGCTTGGGGACCGGGAAACTCCCGCGCAAGCTCAGGCGGGGAAACACGCATCATCCGCGCGACCTACGGACCTTCCCGGATTTACACACAAATGGCCGCGCAGGCTTTGCGGCTCTGGCAGGAGAACGAGCAACGATGGGGCCTGAAATTGTTCTTCCCCACCGGGGTGCTTTGGATGACGGGCAAGGACGATTCTTACGAGCGCGCCGCACTGCCGTTGCTCCGTGACGCAGGAGTGCGCTTGGAGAAGCTGGCGGCCAGCGATTGCGCGAAACGCTGGCCGCAAATCAAATTCGACGAAATATCCTGGAGCATCTACGAACCGGATTTTGGCTTCTTAGCGGCGCGTCGTTGCTGCGAGGCGGTTTTCAATGCCTTTCTCAAAGAAGGGGGCGAGTACCGACAAGCGCAAGCGGCTCCAGGACGGATCACCGGTAATCGCATGGAGGGAATCATCCTGACACCTGGGGAAAGCCTGACCGCCGACGCATACGTGTTTGCGTGTGGTCCTTGGCTCGGGACGGTCTTTTCCTTCTTGGCGTCCTTGATTCGTGCCACTCGTCAAGAGGTTTTCTTCTTAGGAACCGCCGCGGGAGATGTGCGCTTCACGGATGCACAGCTGCCCGTGTGGATCGATAATAGCAGGCGCGGCGAGCACTTCTATTACGGTATCCCCGGAAATCACTGGCGTGGCTTCAAAATAGCCGACGATACGCGTGGACCGGTCGTCGACCCGACGACCATGGAGCGCCAGATCTCAGCAGCGGGATTAGCCGCCGCGCGAAGGTATGTCTCAATGCGTTTCCCCGGATTGGCTGACGCTCCGCTGCTCGAAAGCAGGGTCTGTCAGTACGAAAACTCCGCCGACCAAAATTTCATACTGGACCGCCATCCTGAAGCAGCGAATGTGTGGATCGTAGGCGGTGGGTCTGGCCACGGCTTCAAGCACGGTCCGGCGATAGGCAAGCTTGTTAGCGATGCCGTGTTAGGGATCAAGGCGCCACCGGCAGAGTTCCTTCTCGGGCGATTAGTCAAGTGACGTACTCCCCCGGCTTCAGCCCGGCGAGTACGTCACGAGCGTTTTGCGTCTGTCGCATTCGCGGACGCCAGCGACGGTACCCTTCCCGTAGGCAGTTGTGTAGGGAAAACTTCTAGCCGTGTGGTTACCGAAAACTCGATCCGCATTGAAAATCCAGGAGTTTCGGCCGCCACAGGTGGCTGCCCCTTGGGACACGGGACAGAGCTTTCGGTAGCCGAAAGGGATTCCGGACAATTGCGATTATGGGGAACGCTGGCACAGCGTGCAGTTCCAGGGGATTGTTCCGCATCTGTCAAGCAGCGACGTAGTTTCCCTTCAGGTTCTCGAGAAGCAATCGAAGAAACTTCTCTGCGCCCATGTCTTTGATCGCAGCTGCGGCGGCTCCTACCCACATTTCCTCGCTGATCAGGGGCTCGTGAACTTGTGCAAAGATCGGGTGCACAGCACTCAAACAGTAAAATGGGTTCGCAACGATCTTTAAGAGTTCCTGTTCGGTAAACGGTCTGCCCTCCATGTCCCTTTCTCCTCGGGTCCATTCTAACGAAATGCGCGAGGTTTTCGGAACACGTTCCCGTGGGAGCGGGCGCCAACATATCTGCTTGCACGGTCCTTATCTTAGGTCGGGTGTTCCCAACCGAGAACTCCGTCCAAGCTGAAAACACAGAGTTTACGACCATCCGTGAGACCATACTCATCTCTATGGGCAACTCGCTTTTCGTCGCACTTTTCGCTCTCATCGCCTCTAGTTTTCACACCCGTGCCGCCCTGCAGGCCGAAATTCTCGCCCTCCGTCACCAGCTAGCCGTTCTCCAAGCCAACGCGCCGCGTCACTTGCGCCTCAAACGCTCGGATCGGGTGTTGTGGCTTTTCTTGTCGCGTTTCTGGTCCGGTTGGCGTCCTTGTCTCAAAATCGTGCAACCCGCCACAGTTATCGCTTGGCACCGCAGAGCTTTCGCCTGGTATTGGACACGGAAATCGCGGCGCCGGCCGGGAAGGCCGGAGGTAAGCGCGGAGATTCGCGACTTGATTTGCCGCATGAGCCGAGCCAACCCGTTGTGGGGAGCTCCCCGCATTCACGGAGAGCTGCTCAAGCTGGGCATCACTGTGGCGCAATCGACGGTGGCGAAGTATCCGCAGCGGCGTCGAAAGCCGCCTTCCCAGACTTGGCGAACATTCCTAACGAATCAGGTAGAACAGATAGCCTCGATCGACTTCTTCACCCTGCCAACCGTGACGTTCCGGGTTCTGTTTGTCTTCGTCGTGCTATCACATGCTCGACGCAAGGTGGTGCACTTCGGGGTGGCGGAATGCCCCACGCAGGAGTGGACCATGCAGCAGCTGAGGGAAGCGTTTCCTTGGGACCAGGCGCCGCGATATGTGCTGCGCGATCGAGATGCCATCTACGGAAGAAACTTCGTCGCCATGACTCGAGATATGGGAATGGAGGAAGTGCTTACTGCGCCGCGATCTCCTTGGCAAAATCCCTTCGCGGAACGGCTGGTGGGCTCCATCCGACGCGAATGCCTGGACCACGTCTTGGTGTGGAACAGCAGATCGTTGCGTCGAACTCTGCAACGCTATTTTGCCTACTACGAAAGTTGCCGGACGCATCTGTCGCTTGCCAAAGATGCGCCTCTCAGCCGACCGGTCCAGCCTCCCGCTCTTGGCAAGGTGATCGAAATTCCGCAAGTCGGCGGCCTTCATCATCTTTACATTCGAAAGGCTGCCTGAAGGAAGCGACATTCGAACGGTTCTCTGAAATTGTCAAAGTAGCCGTACGTTCCGAAAAGTTCAGCTTCTCGCCAGCGAACAGTTCTGGCTGACCTGGCTGAAGAGGCCGTGTTCAATGGGGGCAGGACTTGCTCTTTTATCCCCACGCCCATTGTCTCGTTCCGGGCGGTGGAGTCTGTCACGATGGTACGCCGAGGGCCGCAACCCGTCGCGTCGCGACCCGAGCGGGCCCGAACGAAATGGTTCAGGTCGCGGTGCTCCCGCGCCAGGCCGCTCGTCCTCAAGTGTTGCATCGACCTTCACACCAGCCAGGCAGTGCGCTAAAGTGGAGACCTAAAGGCCGTCGCCGTCTGGCGGTGAGAGGCTCTTCTTGGGAGTCGTCCAATGCAACTGACCATCGAAATCCCTGATGAACTGGTAGCCGCCCTAGCCAGCGGTGGCTCCGACCCAGCGCGCGCTGCGTTGGAGGCCATCGGATTGGAGGCGTACCGCGAGCGCCGTATCGGTAGCTTGCAACTGCGGACGTTGTTGGGCATTCCCTCCAGGTATGAACTCGACGGTTTCCTCAAGGCCCATCGAATCGAGAAGTACACGGCTGAGGACTTCGAGCACGACGTGGCTGCGATCCGGGCCTTCGGGGCTAGCGAGAGCCCTAAGCGCAACGCATGATCGTCGTCGCGGACGCTGGCCCACTCCATTATCTGATACTCATTGGAGCAGTGGACGTGCTGGGGCCGCTCTACAACCGTGTAGTTTTGCCGGAAGCCGTCGCCCAAGAACTCCGGTATCAGCGTGCACCTGCGGCAGTGCGGGCTTGGATCTCCAGCCTTCCGGGATGGGCTGAAATTCGACCCGATCCGTACTCCGACCCCAGCATTGAGTTTCTCGATCCTGGCGAGCGCGCCGCAATCTCGTTGGCGGTCTCGCTGAATGCTGATCGCGTCCTGATCGGCGAGTGGGACGGCCGGGCAGAAGCGGAGCGTAGAGGTCTAGCTGTAATGGGAACCTTGGGAGTCCTGGCCGAAGCTCACCTGCGTCGGCTGCTCGATTTTGAAGGTGTGCTGGCGAGACTCCGCCAAACGAACTTCTATGCTTCCGATGATCTCATCAAGCGGGTGCGCCAGAGTCTCGCCGAGAAAGCCTGAATTCGCATTTGGTGAAGAGAGCCTCCCGCACAAGTCCTTACGAGGAATGGGATAACTGTGCCGTTCTCATAGAGAGAGGACTGAGCGATTCTCGCAACAGATTCTTCTTTCGGCAGGAAACCTTCAATGTATTGGTGCTGTTCACTCATGACTTTTCCTCTCCTTCTACGCGCCAATGAAGCGCGATAGCCCTTCTACTGCCTTGCGTTGTGTGTTTCCAATAACGTGCCCGTAGATTCCCAACGTCACCCGCACGTCTGAGTGGCGCATTTGGTCTCTGACCGCCGTGATTGGCGTGCCTGAATTAATCAACTCTGATGCAACTCCGTGACGAATTGCATGGAAGCCGACAGCCTTCATATCGAGGGACTTCAACAAAGGACGCAGATGTTTCTCGCGCAGTTTGTTGTCGCTGTACGGACGTAAACGCCTGTTGGCAAATAAAACCCCGAGGGGATTCTCACGAAAATGCTTGGACTTCAGATGCTTGCGGAGCTCCTTTGCAAGGACTGCTGATAATGGAATGTCTGCTGCGCTGGCGACACTCTTCGGAGTTCCGAGTTTGCCGTTATAAGCGGACTTCGTGACGTGTATTACTTTATTCTCGAAGTCCACGTCTTCAACACGTAAGCCGAGGACTTCATTGATGCGCATCCCAGTCAGCGCGAGGACTATCAAAATTGTCCTGAGCACTCCGCGTGATGCTTTGATGAGCGTCTTAATTTCCTGGCCGGAAAGGAATTGGGGCTTGGCCTTTTCCTTCGGAGGCATGGTCAGGTCAGAGACATTGATGGGCTGGACTTCTTTATCCCATTTGCTCGCATGACGAATAATCCCCGTCAACGTGAGGACGATGTTTTCCACCATCTTCCCGCTGCGTCCAGGGCTGATCTTGTTCACGAATTCCTGAACACGGCGCACGTCCAATTGCGTCAACGAGACTTGTCCAAGCTCGGGAATGATGTGCGCTCGTAGGTGAGACTCTGTAGTCTCCACGCCGCGCGGCTTTCTGTGGGGAACTACCAGCTTACGATAATCGCCGACAATATCGTTCAGCGTTCGTGATGCTGGAGAAACTACAAGTTGAGCCTCTGCTTTGTTCGCGGCATTCACCGTGTTAAGGATTGGCTGCATAGCGGCCTTTGCCGCACGTTCGCTCAATCCCGGAAAGCTCTTTCCTCTATCGAAGGTCTTTTGAGTACCGTCGGCTCGGTCGACGTACTCTCGATATTTGCAACTCCACACTCCATTTCTACAGCGCCAGCTACCTTCTTGAAATCTGCGACGCAAGGCGGGCTTCTTTCCGCTCGCGTTTTCCTTCCCGTTCGCGTACACGCCTACGACCTCGTTTTACAAATGGGGTACAACTCGGCAGGTCAAATCTTCTGCTCGACGTAGGGCGGAAGTAATTCCCGCAAAGAACGGCTGCTTTCGCCGGAGCCTTGAAAAGCGCCCGAAGCGCTGAGGTCGATTCACTTACATCATAAAGGAAGTACCCCGAAACGCCAAAGGCTCTTCTGTCCTCAATTGTCCTCAATTGGATTCTGTGTCCGCGATTGGAAGTGATGGGAAATGCGAGCTTTAGGGAGATTTGAACGCAAGTTCGATCCCCACCGCCCCTGGCCGCACCGAGTTCAATTAGTGCTTAGCGCGGACAACATGAACACCAAGGTGTCCGGGCGCGAGTCCTTGAACGGCGCGGCCGAACCTGGACGCGATCTCCTGGAAATTGATGTCTTCGATGGCACCAAATCCGTGCGAGCGAAGAATCGCTGCAATGCCAACCGGCTCGAAACGGCTGACCGAACGTTCATCAATTTTCTTAAGCTGTTCGGTCCGCTCCGTTTCTAATTGCCTTGGCTCTTCGGAGAATGCCTCGGGAGGTTCCATGTAGTCGAACACCACCTCCGAGTTCTGGATGGACGACATGTAGTCCAGAGTGCGGCCGATAGCGTCCTGTGTCAGATATGGCACAACCCCAAGCCAAGTGAAACACGCGGGCGAGTTCTGCTGAAAGCCTGCGGCGACGAGCTTCTCTCCCACATCGTCCCGCTCGAAATCGACTGGCACGAGAATAAGCCATGGCGGAAGTGCGATTCGAGCTTCAGTCAAGCGCTGGCGTTTCCATGTCTGCGTCGCGGGGTGGTCCACCTCATAGATACGGATCTGTCGTGCGCCATGGGGATTCCGGAGAGCGAAAGTGTCGAGTCCGGCGCCAAGGATGACGATCTGCCGAATCGCTCTTTCGACAGCCTTTCGACAGCTCTTGACAAAGCATCTTCCGCAATCCGGCTTCGCGCGGTGGTGAACAGACGTCCGATGCTGGCCAAGGGGTGTCCGTTCGCAAATTGAAGCACTTCCTTTTCGTCTGCACGCAGAATCTTCATGGCAAATGGGTCATAGAGGATTGAGCCATGATCGAGCACCTGATGAGCAGCTCGTTGTCGGGCGATCATCAGGGCTGTGCGGCTGAGTTCATTAGGCTTAATGTTCGAGGTCTCCGTTCTCATCAATAGCTGATCGCACGAGTTGTCGTGTGCGCGGCACGATGGGATCATTATTCCAAGCGGCCCTAAGATCAGCCTCGATTTGTTCTTGCCGCGAGCGCGTCCAAGGCGCGTAGTGGCGCTCTGTAATGCGGATGCTGCGCGGCGCGCATCTACTCGAAATCACAGGTTCGTTTCATTCGTATCGCAGGGCGATCATGGGATCGACGCGAGAAGCGCGCCACGCCGGCACAAAACCGGCGAGCGCGACGACAATCGTCAGGATGCTTACCGCAAAGAGAAGGGCCAGAGGGTCGGCAAAGCCCAGACCAAAAAGCATATTGCGCATCAGTTGAGTTCCACCTAGGGCCAAAGGCACTCCGACGGCGATGCCGATGGCCACGAGAGCCAGCGTCTCCCGCAAAATCTGTCGAAGAACATTTACCGGCTCGGCGCCTAGCGCGAGGCGAATTCCAATGTCCTTTGTGCGGCGAGCCACCGAGTAAGCCATCAGACCATAGAGGCCGATAGCGGCAAGAAGAAGAGCCAGCGTGCCGAAGCCGCTTGCGAGGTCCCCTCCTGTTCGATACTGGCATTTACATCCGCTTCAGCCGGGGAGAGAGCTATCTGTGGCTGGGCGAGGACGCTCGGGTCTTCCAGCGCACCATCCTGACGGCCGTTGTGGCCGCCGAACTCTATGCCGGTACCCACGACCATCGGGAAAAGCGAGTTTTGGATGAACTGTGCCGGGCGCATGTGGCCCTCGGTCACTTCTCGTCTCCTCCCTCGGCGGCATGGATTGATGCCGGCATTCTGCTGCGCCGCGCGCGGAGTGCCTTCGGGCAAATGGATTTTGTGCGCCACTTTCGCGATCTTCTGATAGCGCTGGAGGCAGTCCGGGCAGGGGCAACTCTCGTGACCGAGAATGCCAGAGATTTCGCGCGCTGGAAATCTCTCCTCGCATCTAGCAGGAAGACCCTGAAGCTGTTTAAGCCATCTAAGACCACGTAGCGCAGAATCTGTACAGCGAGTTGATGTCGCAAGCCCTGACAAGTCTCTCCACCAAGACTCCTTGTTGCTCAGGTGTGCTCCTTACTGCCGTTCTTTCCTTCCCGCCCGATCTTGAGTTCTGTTTCAACGCGCACATCCGCGACGTCTGCCAGGTTCTTCGCAAGTTCCACGCGCTTCTCTGCCTTGAGCGCGGAAGAAAGTCCCGAAATTGTCAGCTTGTCCCTTAGGCCCTGCTCATCGGGGGGTGCGTTCTGAACCATTCGTCAAGGATCGCAACAGCATCGCGGTACGGGTAGAACCTCTTCTCTACAGGCACGAAATCAGCCACGTACGCGCCTTGGTTCCCGTCGCGATAGCAAATCAGCCCGCGTTCCACCATGAGGTCCTTGAGGACCTTCGTGTTCTGCTTTTCTGCTTCCTGGAGCCAGAGAGCAAAGCGGAGTCGTTCTTCAGCGGTCATCTGGCTGTAGGGATTTGTCTTTGCTACCGGGCAGCCTTTCAAGAGAAGCGGGCACCAGGCACAGTGCCTGCCTGGGGATGCCTTCAATTCGTGCTCGCCAGAGGCCGCCAGCTCGTGGAGCTTCCTTTGCCGCGTTCGTTCTCTCTGCGCCAATTCCTTGAGCCAGGACAAGTCCTTGCGCTTGTACTCGACGCAGCGCGAAGCGCCATAGCGCACGAACTCCAAGACGAACCTCACCTTTTCCAGAGACGGATTGAGGCACATCAGCAGGAGCGGATAGAACTTCGATTGGAACGTGTCCGCGTCGATGACCTGGTAGTAGCTCTTCCAATCGTCGATCTCAGCTTCCGTGAGCGAATGGAGCGTGACAAGGTCGAGCGTTCCCTCGTATTCGGTTGTTCGCCCGTCATCTTGCGAAGCCTCAACCGGATGGAAGTCCTGATCGAGCGCGATGTAGAGTTCGGTTGCCAGAATGTTTTCTGGGTCAAAGGCGTGCTAGGTCGGCCGCCGTCCAGAATAATGTTTGGTCCAAGTATTCTCGACGAATCGTCCCAATCAATCGTTCCACAAACGGGTGCGACAGCGGAACGTAAGGCACCGTTTTGATTTCCTTCACATCGAGGACACGCAGATTGGCTTGCCACTGATGGAACCGATACAGCGGATCATGATCGGAACTGAGATATTTCGGCAGTGTCTTCGTACGAATCGCTCGATTGAACATCAGGCATAGGGCCATGCCATCCACAACACCGCGGTGAACAGCAAAGCCGACGATCCGTCGCGTGAATTGATCCATCACTACCAAAATCCAGTACGTTCGTAGCATTGCCGATTCACATCGAAACAAATCCAATGACCATAGCGAGTCTTTCGCGTGACCAATGAAAGACAGCCATGACGGACCTCCGGAGCCCGCTTCCGGCCGGAAATGGATTCCCACAATTCGGCGGACCACGTCTTTGTCGATATCGACGCCGAAGGCCAGAGCGATCTGCTGGGCAATGCGCTTGCAGCCCCACGTTGAATTGCGGCGTTTCATTTCAACGACCGCGTCGATCAGTTCTTTGGTCGGTCCTTTGGGACCCGGCAGGCGGACCCGTTCGGGTGAAAACAGCAGTCGGTACTTTTGCTTGGTCAGCATTTTATGAAAATGCAGCAAAGTTGAAGGCTTGAGGACGATGGCGGATCGCAGGACCCGGGCCCGACGCATCATTAAGGTACACAAACCGGCGATGATGCGATCCGAGGCACGAAGGTTCGGAGACCGCTTCCGACCACGATTCAGAATCAGGACTTGGTGTCGCATCAAGACGGATTCGGCAACAACAGAACGGAGCCCACCGGGTCGACCAAGCCTGTCAGAGGCGGTGAGCGACTGGGCCATTTTAGCGGTCCATTTAGGGCCACCCCTTTCCCTCTTGTCGAGGATCTCAGAACGGTCCTCGCCGTGAAGGGTTCGCTTCGCCGCGCAACACCGGCGCGCCCTTGACCGCTGCGGGCCGTTCTGAGAGAACACCCCCTTCCAAGAGGGAAAGGGGCAGAGTGAAAAGTAACCAGACCACCGCTGTTTTGGCCCCTTTTTCCACCGCCATCGACACCCAAGCCGGATGACGATCACTATGGCATGCAGAAAAAGAGTGAAAATGTCGCGCATGCGGAGGATGGTATCAGACTGAAAAAGCTTAAGAATTCAAGAAACTTGCGGAATTCGCCACCCACAGGCTTTCCACCACGGCACGATTACTCACAAGTTTACCGAGGAAATCGGCGCGTCAACCTGACTCTGCCGAAAATTTGTTCTGACGGTAACCTTACGGGACTCGTCAATGGATGTGCAATTGGGCAAGCGAATTCCGTGAAGTTGCGGAAAGGCAAGCCAAAAAAAAAAGCGAGGGGACCTTGCGGTCCCCTCGGGTGATGCCTACACCGGTTGTCCTGTTAGAAGCGGAGCCGCAGACCAAACTCCATCGCCCGTGGCGAGTTCGCTTGCGCCTGTCCAGTGAATTGAACCCCGCTGAGCCCGCCAAGAGCACCCCAGTCTCCTTGATCACCAAGGACGAGGTAGGGGTCGGACAACTGGTTGTGGTTGAACAGGTTCGAGAAAATGGCCTGGAACTCCGCGCCCACACGTTCTGTAACATGTACGTTTTTCTTGAGGCTAAAGTCCACGTTCCAGAAGGGCATGCCTCGTATGATTCCCTGGCCTCCTCCGTTCGAGGAGTCAATACCAAGGATAGGGTTTCGGAAACAGGCGTAAGCAGCCCCGGGATCTTGGAACATAGACGGACCGTACCAGCTCGATCCGAAGACTGAGCTGCCACCGACCGGATTGTTGTGACGGGAACTGCCGAAGTTATTCGGGCAGATACGAATGGCATTTTGTAGCGCGGCGAAGTCGAGACCCTCTCCCTCGCCAAAGGCTTGTCCGCCACCGTAAACCTGGTTGTCATTAGCGTCCGTAGGAGAAACCTCCAATGGCAGGCCACTCCCGACCGACAATATGGGCGCAAACGTCCATCCACCAGCGATGTGCCCAATAATGCCATGCTGGCTCTTATAGAACGGCGGCTCGTAGACAAGAAACGTGTTGAACATGAATTTGCGGTCCCACGGCTGCGGTCCATAAGCGGAGTGGACGTTATACGGATCTGGCAGCGTGAATTGGCTCGTGGCTTGGACTTCGGAACCCGTCCCCAGTGCCTTTCCATAAGTCAAGTTGGACTGCAAGGTCAGGCCGTGCCACCCTGACATTCGAAGCGAGAAGAAACCAGCGTTGTAATTTCCATATCCGAGGCTGGTATTCATGCCCACACCGGAGGTCAGCTGACCTTGCGAGCCAAATGGTGAACCCGGGATCGGTGTGTTCATCATGGATCTTGGGAAATTAAATGCGCCGCCGTCCAGATCGCTCCATATGGTCCAGACCCTCGCATTCTTGATGTTATCAGCTTCTTTCGATGCAACCGCCTGAGCGCAGTTTGCGAATCCCGAGCAGTAGGCGGGATTCAGCGCCGCCTGAAAGAAAGGCTGAGACGCCACGGCTGCTAGCTGTGCTGGGACAACATTGCCGTTCGCGTCGATGCCTGCGCAGTTGCCGCCAGCCAGACCCGCGTTCCCACCACAGAATTGCCAAACCATCTGGCCGTACGCTTTAGCGAACGACTGGCCTCCGAGCGTCATCATGTACGGTATGGCGTTGAGGTTGATGGGTTGAAATTCGTGGCTTATCTTCCGGCCGATATAACCAAATTCTACTGTTACCTTATTGGTGATCTGGCGTTGCAACGTGAGGTCGAATTGATGGCTCATGCTCGGCCGGAAATTGGGATCCAAGCCTTCGCCTGCGCCGGCGGCAACGTTGTTAAATCCGGGGAAGTCAGGCTGAGGTAAGGTTTGCGTAGCGGCAGGAAGCGGCGCTACCAATCCATCCCAACCCCCACTCGTTGGACCGATTCGGAAGGCAGTGTTGGGAGTTGCCCCTCCGCAACCACCGGTCGTGAGCGGGCTATTGCACTGGACTGCCTGGATCAGGCCGGTACCGAGTAGAGGTACCAATACCAGATCGACACCGTTGAGACGTCCGTACAAGATACCATATCCCCCACGAATCACGGATTTGCCGTGGCCAAGCGTCTTCCCTAGCAGACCACTATCGAAGCTGGGGTTCCATGCGGCAGCAACCCGCGGGCTGAATGACTTGTAGTAGGGGTTGTACGGATATTTCGGTTTTCCAGCCACATTGCCGTTAAGCACAAAGCCAACCTCCGGGTTGAAAACCTGTCCCTGCAAAGCGGCGGCCTTACGCGCGTCCAGGTAGGCTTTCGTGTCGATTGGCTTGTCATTGATGTCCACCAGAGTAATCTGTTTTCCTTGCGCCTCCACCGGCGGCATCTCCAAAGTCCAGCCGAGGCCGTACGTCAGAGTGAAAGTTGGTTTCATCCGCCAGGAATCGCTGGCGTAAAGGTTATAGAAAGGAATGGTGCTCTGGTCAAACGCCGGAGTGTTCGGAGGATTCAAAGTCAGGTTTGGCCCAGTCCTCGTGTAAGCGATTTGCGTTACGCCGGGTATGCCGAGCGCGATGGCATAGTCGCGTGCCCAAGCCGTCGCTGGTACCCCAGCAGGAGTGAAACCCGTCATGTCCATGCCATTTGCCGTTGTTAGGCTCGCCCCCAATTGGTAGACCGTTTGGTAGTTAATCCCGCCGCCGTTGTCGGTGCGCTGGTGGTAGTTCCAGTTATGTTGATAGGTTCCACCAAATTGAAAGAAGTGCTTCCCCTTTAGCCAGGACACATCATCGCGAATCATGTGGTCCAGACCATCCCAGAATCTAGTTCGCACGCTCTGTGTGTTCAGGTTGTACGGAGCCAAAACATTGGTAGAGGATTCGCCAAATGGTTCGATCGCACCGCCCAACCCCGTTACTTGCGGTGGCTGGGCCTCGGAAGCGCGCGCCCAATAATTGCGCAAGAAACTGTAGTGAAAATCGTTGGTGAGATTGGTGCTGACATTGGTTGTGAGACTAGCGGTAAGATACCACGGCACCTGCGGACGGCTGGAGGCGGATGCTGGCACGCCTAGCTTGTCACCTGGGAAGAAGCCGCCGATGTCCACTTGGTTGTTGGTGGCACGCTCCATTTTGTAGTAGCGATACGTCGTGTAGAAGCGCCACTTGGAGCTGAAGTCGTGGTCTAAGCGAAGCACGCCAATATTGTCCTTCCAAGGCAGCGACACGTTGCCTTGGAACTTAAGAACATTCAAATGGTCGCACCGGCTGACGCTGCCACAGTCTGTCACGTTCGACTGCGGCATGAACTGCCACAAGGCCTGCATCGTCGGACTGATTCCCAGGCCTCGCGGGTCAAGCGTCGTGCCCGAACCGGGATACGTCGTTCCGGGAACCAATGCGCCAATGGCAGGCGCGCTGGAAGGATAAGTAACTGGTCCAGGATTCAAATTGTAGACCGTCCCTCCGAACTGCAGGAGGCCAAGCCTCATCCCCTCGGACGGGACTGCTCTCCTAACGGTGGATGAGTTTACCCAACGGAATCCTTCGTAGTTCGCAAAGAGAAACGTCTTTCCGCCAAGAATCGCCTTGGGAATCACTTCCCCACCGACGGAGCCGCCGAAACGGTTGTAGTGGTAGACAGGGACAGCTTGCCCAGCAGCATTGTTATCGAAAGTGTTCGCATTCCAATTGTTATTTAGATAATACTCATACGCTGTTCCATGCCAGGTATTGGTGCCGCGCCGGGTCACCATCTGAACCTGAGCCCCCGCGGAACTGTTGAAGTCCGCCGTCTGGTTCGTCGTTCCAACCTTGAATTCTTCAATGCTATCCACCGGCGTCGGCATCACCCCTGACGGTCCGCCCCCGCCGGGTGCGCCCGTAACACCAGTTCCCGTGGCATAGCTATTCACCAGGCCACCGCTTGGGTCGCCGGCAAACCCAGGCGTATAAGTATTCATTGTGCCGTCCATATCGCTTGAGTTATTCCCGCCGTCCAACATATAGGAATTTTGATCTTGGTTCGCTCCCGCGACGCTGCCGTCCGGAGCAACGCCAGGCTGCAGGGAAACGAAAGTGCTGACGTCCCGCCCCAACCCCGGCAGAGCATCCAGCGCCACTCCGCTGATCGTATTCCCGACCGTGGCGTTCATCGTTTGCAGTTCCGTGTTGGTAGCCACCACTTCCACAGATTCCGTTGCCGCACCCAATTCCATCTTGGCGTCTACTGTGCGTGACTCCCCGACAACCACATCCAGATTGGCAACCTTTGCCTGACGAAACCCCGACTTAGCGATGGTGATGCTGTATTTCCCTGGAGGCACGTTCGGGAAGTCATAACGCCCGGCATCGTTCGTCGTTGCGGTTCGCACCGCGTTCGTAGCAAGATCAGTTAGGGTAACTGCCGCTCCAGATATGGAAGCCCCAGTCGGATCGGTTATCGTGCCAAAGATGACGCCCGTACCCGCTGTCTGAGCGAATACGAGGCCGGCGAATGCACTCGACATCAAAACTACAAACAGTAGTGAAAAAAATGTTTTTTTCATGGCTTGGAAATCCTCCCCCAGTTTTCCAAGAAACACGTGTTTGTTTGAGGTGGGCCCGAGAATCCGGCAGAGTAATGCCCACGCCGCCGGACAACTCAACTTCCTTCTCCATGCATATGCGTAGCCATTCTGTGTTTTACGCATCCCGTTCATTGGCAATACATTGCACATGTAAAGCTGATATAAATCATTGCAGATATGTAGATTAATGAAACGCGGATATGTAATTCCGTATTTGAAGCTTCCTCCAAGGTTCTTCTATGGAGGCCGAAATCTGGCTGGTCAACGAGACGCTTCGTTCAGGAACGGGAGCGCAGCATGAGCGTGACGTACCCTCAAATTAGGACGGCTTCGCTACCCGCCGGTCCTTGACGCCTTTCTTTCTCTGCTGCTAGCGTGCAGGGTTATTGTGGGCTCAGTGTAGCTGCTGGGCGCCAGAGTTTGCATGCGGAAAGCATGACTCCTCGGGAGGGAGCGCTTTCGCCCTATGGGCCTGACCAAACTGGCAATCCGGGGCGCGCGGCAGCACAACCTGAAAAACATCAGCGTCGAGATTCCTCGCAACACCCTGACGGTCATCACAGGGCTTTCCGGCTCGGGAAAATCTTCGCTCGCGTTTGACACCATTTACGCGGAAGGGCAGCGGCGGTCCGTGGAATCGCTGTCGGTCTACGCGAGGCAGTTCCTCGACCAGATGGAACGTCCTGAAGTGGATGTGATTGAAGACCTGTCCCTGGCGAATTGGTACGGTGCCAAGATTCAGCGCAATGTCACATTGTTACAGCGAAGCAAAACAACAATTCGCCAACCACAGGTACCAAAAGTCAAACCGAAGCTTGACTTGTAACCCCCAGAT
>Ga0209056_10000096_pt1 | contig 89827 bp, 90 predicted proteins | sample GraSoiAngelo_114_FD_185876 | JGI IMG/M metagenome (GOLD analysis project Ga0209056, IMG submission 185876) | Grasslands soil microbial communities from the Angelo Coastal Reserve, California, USA - 14_0903_13_40cm (SPAdes) (version 2) | ecosystem: Environmental > Terrestrial > Soil > Grasslands... | reverse complement strand
GGCGTGATCGGCGGTAAGATGGTGTTCGAGCACGCAGCGGGCGTCCCCACGCGAATGATGAAGGCCGAGATCGAGAACCGTGCGGCGGGGCACCATCACGAGCCGGGGGAGGCGGAGGAGCACGAGCATGAAGACTCGGGGAAGGCGCACAAACACTAACCAATGCGGAATTCGGAATGCGGAATGCGGAATCTCCCGATGGGTGTCGAGGCACTCGACCTCCCCCTTGGATTCCGCATTCCGCATTCCCCATTCCGCATTTTGCTTCTGCTCGCCGCCTGTACCCCCGTCACCACGCGACCCGACTTCAAACCCGACCCGCGCGCGTTGGTCGTGATGCTCAATGCCCGCCCGGAGCGCGTCACCGTGGCGCTCGACAGTCTCCTGCCCGCCGACAGCCTCGAGGTAGCGAGGTTCAACGTGCGCGACGGGTACGTCGAGTCCAGCTGGTACGATCCCGCGCGGCGTCGCTCCTACCGCTACGAGCGCGACATCGCCGATCTGCCGGCGACGGTCAAGATCCGCTGCTGGGCCGACCCCTGGGTTCCCGGGCAGACGCGGCTCACCGTCGAGCCCGTCTACCGGCCGCGCGTCGATCCGTCGCGCACGGAGCGGGATCTCGAAGTGATCGCGCCACCCGAGCACGGCGGCTACAAGGTGGCGCAGGAGCTGATCGAGAAGTTGAAGCAGAAGTTCGGCACGCCGCAGTCGGCGCGGTGACCGTCGCTACGACGCGACCCAGCTCTTCACCCACCGCTCCATCAAGTCCAGGTCGAGCATGGCGTCCCGGCAGGGGCCATTGGGGAGTCGCATCGTCAGGGCGAGCACGGGGAGCTTGCCCGCCACGTCCCGCAGCCCCGTGGTCATGTCGCGCTCGCACGCCACGGCCACGACCGCGCGTGGCCGCCGCTCCCGGATCACCCGCCGCGCCAGCTGCCCCCGGGTGGCGACGAACACCGGCACCTCGTAGCGGCCCGCGATCGTCAACACGCCGTCCAGCGCCTCCTTGGACAAGCAGCGGGGGATGAGCACCAGCAGCTCACCCTTTCGCACCGTCCGGTGGCGCCGTTCGGCCAGCGCGTTGTACACGTCGATGCCCGCGTGCTCGACCCAGTCCCGCTTCCCGAAGACCCGGGACCCGTAGGACGTGACGCTCATCAGACGGAGGTACGGGCCCCGCTCGAGCCAGGCCTCGGGGAGGAGCCGCGTCCGTCCATAAAAGGATTGCAGCAGCACGGCGAACCACAACCAGGCGAGGCCGGTCGCCGCGCCGAGCGCGAGCCACAGCACGCGCGGCAACCCTGCCCACAGATCGGCGAGGCGGGGCGCGAGGAGGAACAGCAGCGCCGCGGCCGCCGCGGTCAGGGCGGCGATGGTCAGAGCCGCGAACCGGAAGAAGAGACCGGGTGGCGCCGAGAAATCGCCGTGTCCGGGAAGCGGCTTGCCATCCCACTCGTCCCACTCGTGCCCGAGTCGGCGGTCGGTCTCGATGCGGATCAGCTGGGCGCGCGCCGGCGCCGCGTCGACAGTCATGCGGGTCAAGCATCACCCAGTGCCATGGTCGTGTCAAGACGATTGTAGCTTTCGCTCACCATCGTGACATCGACCCCTACCCTGCTGAAGGATGAGCGCACCCGCGCCGCCTACTCCGAAGGCGCGGGGATCTATCGCATCGTGCCCGCGGCCGTCGCCGTCCCGCACGGCGTCGAACAGCTGCAGCGGCTGGTGCGCTGGGCAGCCGACAGCGGCACGCACCTCGTGCCGCGAGGAGCGGGCAGCGGGATGGCGGGCGGGAGCGTGGGTCGCGACGTCGTCGTGGATATGAGTCAGGGATTCCGGTGGACCGCGGCCGACTGGTCGCGACGCACGCTCTGGGCCGGCGCCTCCGTCACCTGGGCGGACGTGACGGATGCGGCGCGTCCCTTCGGCCTGCGGCTCCCGCCCGATCCCTCCTCCGGAGCCTTCGCCACGTCGGGCGGAATGGTGGCCACCAACGCCGCCGGCCCGCGCTCGGTGCGGTGCGGCAGCGTGCGACATTGGGTCGAGGCAATCGAGATCATCGACGCGGCGGGCACGGCGCGGCGCATCGTCCGGGGAGGAGGGAGCGAGAAGGGGTTCGTCCTATCACCCGACCAGCGGCGGCTCGTCGCGGCCCGCTTCCCCAAGACGCGCAAGAACTCGGCCGGATATGCCTTGAATCACTTCGCCGACTCGGGAGACGAGCTCGATCTGCTGATCGGGTCGGAGGGAACGCTCGCATTCGTCACCGCGGTCGAGTGGCGGCTCGAGCCGATCCCGCCAGACGTGGCCGGCGTGGCGCTCGGGTTCCGGACACTGGAGCAGCTGACGGAGGCGGTGCCGTTCCTCGTGGCGCTCAACCCCTCGGCGGTCGAGCTGCTCGATCGGACGCTGCTCGATTTCGTGCGTCCGGCCGGTGTCGACCTGCCTGAGGGCCTGGAGATAGAAAGCCTGCTGCTGGTCGAATTCGAGCGCGAGACCCAGGCGGCGGCGCGTGGCGTGGTGGGCGACGCGGTCCGGGGCCTCGCGGCCAGCACGGCGCATGTGGCCACCGCCGTGGACCGGGCCGGCCTCGAGCGCTTGTGGGCAGTGCGCCGGCTCGCGAGTCCCGCCCTGGCCCGGCTCCCCGAAACGCGGCGCTCGCTCCAGGTCGTCGAGGATGGTTGCGTGCCGCTCGAGCGGCTGAGCGACTACGTCGCGGGGATCCGGGCGGCCGCGACGCGGCACGACATCCCGATCGCGGTCTTCGGCCACGCGGGCGATGGCCACGTCCACGTCAACACCCTCCCCGACGTGACGCGCCCCGGCTGGAGCGACGGGCTGGCGGCGCTGTACCGCGACGCCGTTGAGCTGTTGCTCGGTCTGGGCGGCACGCCGAGCGGCGAGCACGGCGTGGGCCGGTTGCGGGCCGGATTGTTGGAGCGCTTCTACGGTCGCGAGGTGGCGACGCTGTTTCGCGAGGTCAAGCGAGCCTACGATGCGGGCTCGACCCTCAATCCCGGTGTTATTATCCCCTCGGCCGACTGGGCGCCGCTCGCCGACCTCAAAGTGGGACCGGCGGCGGCGCCGATTCCCGACGACGTCGCCGTACGCTTGCGCGAGATCGAACGGACCGCCGGTTGGGCGATCCCGAAGCTCGAACTGGCCATCCCGAGCCCCTGACCCCTAGCCCCTAGCCCCTTATGGAAGTCTTCCGAGCCCCCCGCGTCACCCTCATCGCCCGCCCGGAGTTCCTCGAGCCCGGGCACCTGCGGGTGCAGTGGCAGGGGGACGCCTCGTCCGGGGAGCGGCTCGCGGAGTTCGCGGGGCGCATCTGCTACATGAGCCAGCACAACCCGGCGCACCGATCGACGGCTGAGTACCTCGAGAACATCAAGAAGCAGGGACATGGCTCCGTGCTGGAGCACGCCGTCTACGTGCTCCTGATCGAGGGGATTTCCCGCTCCTGCTCGCACGAGCTCGTCCGACACCGGGCGGGCTTCGGCTACTCCCAGTTGTCGCAGCGCTACGTGGACGAATCGCACGCGGCATTCGTCATGCCGCCGGCGCTCCTCGGCGACGCGCAGCTCGAGGCCGAGTGGCAGGCGGAGGTCGCGGACGCTCAGGCCGCGTACGTGCGCGCGGTCGAGGCGCTGATGCAACGCTACGAGTGGGTCACGGACAAGGTGCACCGTCGGAAGATGGCGCGCGAGGCGGCACGGAGCGTGCTGCCGAACGCGACCGAGGTCAAGATCGTGGTGTCGGGGAACGCGCGCGCGTGGCGCACCATGCTCGAGCTGCGATGTGGCGAGGGCGCGGAGCTCGAGATCCGGCGCATGGCGGTCGCGTGTCTGCGCGAGCTGCAGCGCGAAGCGCCCGCGCTCTTCTCCGACTTCGAGATCTTCGTCGCCGACGATCGACAGGAGGCGGCGCGCGTCGCGTACCACAAGGTGTGACGCGCGTCATCCGAAAAAAAATTCCGGATTGCCTATTGCGCATCGCTCCGGGTTTTCTTATTCTCTATCCGAGCACACGTTTGACGAATCACAGACCGCACCCGCGGCCTTTTTTGTAGGAGGTTACCCGAGACCACATGCGAATCGGTCTCGCATACAACGAAAAACCGGAGCCCGCGTCCACCGAGGATCCCGACAGTAGCGACGACGCGTACGCCGAGTGGGACGACCCCGCCACCATCGCCGCGGTGGAGCAGGCTCTCGGCCTCTTCGGCAGCGTCATCCGCCTCGAAGCCGATCAGTTCCTCCCACAGAAGCTCGCGCTCTCCCGCCCCGATCTGGTGTTCAACATGGCCGAAGGGTTCCGCGGCCAGAGTCGCGAGGCGCTCGTCCCGGCGATCTGTGAGTACCTGAGCATCCCCTACACCGGCTCCGATCCGCTCACCCTCGCGCTCTCGCTGCACAAGGGGCGCACCAAGGAGACGCTCGCCTTCCGTGGCGTCCCCACCGCCCCATTCGTGTGCCTCGAGACACCGGACGACGTGGACCGGATGGCGCTGCCGTTTCCGGTGTTCGTCAAGCCCGTGGCCGAGGGATCCGGCAAGGGCGTGTTCAGCAGCAACTTGTGCGACGGCGCGGCGGCGCTGCGGGAGCGCGTCCGGTTCCTGGTCGAGCGCTACGCGGAGCCGGTGCTGGTCGAGACGTACCTCCCGGGTCCGGAATTCACGGTCGCGATTCTCGGTAACGGCCCCGAGGCGTACTGCCTGCCGGTGATCGGGTTCGACTTCACCACGCTGCCTCGGGGCGCGCCCCCCGTGTACGGCTACGAAGCCAAGTGGGTGTGGGACCGGCCCGAGGCACCGCTCGCGATCTTCCAGTGCCCGGCGCGCGTGCCGGGCGGACTGTATCGGGAGATCGAGCGCACGGCGCTCGACGCCTACCACGCGCTCGGCTGCCGCGACTGGTGCCGGGTCGACGTCCGGATCGACCGGTTCGGCGTCCCCAACATCCTCGAGCTCAACCCGCTCCCGGGCATCATCCCCGACCCTGCGATGAATTCCTGCTTCCCCAAAGCGGCGCGCGCCGCGGGGTTCGGCTACGACGAGCTGATCCAGGAAGTGGGACGGATCGCCTGGCGGCGGCTCACGGGGCGGGACCTGCCGGCGCGCGCCGTGGTCGGGACGCCGCATGCGGCGCCCCGGCACGCGGCGGCAGCGTCCGCGTGAAGCTCGTCATCCTCTACGACCCCGGCGCCGAGGACTGGACGCCGGAGGACATCCGCGGTGTGATGAAGGCCGTGGACGAGATCGGCGCGATCTTCGGCGCCATGGGCGCCGGCCACGAGATCCGCAAGGTCCCCGTGCGACACGACATGCGCTGGTTCCAGGTGGCGCGCCGCGCCGACCTGGTCTTCAACCTGTGCGAAGGCGTGCACGGCCGGGGCGAATGGGAAGAGCACGTCGTGGGCACGCTCGAGTTCGCCGGGATCCCACTCACGGGGGCGAGCCTGTGGACCATCGCGGCCTGTCGTCGCAAGCCGATCGTCAACGCGCTGCTCGCGCAGGCGGGACTCCCGATCCCGCGCTGGACCGTCGCGCAAGGCAAGATCGAGGACGACTTTCCCCTTCCCGCCATCGTCAAGCCGGCCGCGGAAGACGCGAGCGCGGGGCTGGACCGGGGCTCGGTGGTGAGTGACCGCAAGGCCCTGCGCGCCCGCGTGGCCGCGATGACGGAGCGGTTCGACGAGGTCCTGGTCCAGGAATATGTCGCCGGGCGCGAGTTTAACGTCGGGTTCGTCGGCACCCGCGCGCTCCCCATCTCCGAGATCGACTTCAGCCGCATGCCCGAGGGCGCGTGGCCGATCCTCACCTACGCCGGGAAGTGGGAAGCCGGGTCGCCCGACGATCTGGGGAGCGTGCCCGTCTGCCCGGCGAACATCCCGCAGAAGCTGGGTGACCGGCTGGTCCGGGTCGCGGAGGCGGCGTGGCGCGTGATGCAGGGGAAGGGGTACGGGCGCGTGGACCTGCGGCTCGATGATCAGGGCCGCGTCTGGATCCTCGAGGTCAACCCCAACCCCGACTTGAACGACGACGCCGGCCTGTCGCGCATGGCCAAGGCCGCCGGGTGGGACTACGCCGAGCTGGTGCGGCGCATCGCCGAGGTGGCGCTGCGCGACGCGCAGGGGGCCAAGGCGGCGCGTGAGCTGCTCGCTCCGTCCCATCGGCCGCGCCCAACGCGCACGACTTGAGCGGCTCACCGCGGCTACCGGCTTGTTTCGGCCGGACGAGGTCGCCATCGCGGTGGAGCTGCTCGACGACGCGCTCGACGGCGACGACGACTATCGTTTTCTCGGCGCGTTCGCCGGCGAAGAGCTCGTGGGCTATGCCTGCTGGGGCCCGACGCCGGGAACGACGGGGACCTACGACCTCTACTGGATCGTCGTCGACCCCGCGTGGCAGGGCAAGCGCGTCGGCACGCAGCTGTTGGCGTCCGTCGAAGACCGGCTCACGACGGACCACGGACGCCTGATCATCGTCGAGACGTCGTCCCGCGCCGACTACGGGCCCACGCGCGCCTTCTACGAGCGACGCGGCTACGCCCGCGCGGCGCTGATCCCCGGCTACTACGCAGCCGGTGACGATCTGGTGATCTATCTCAAGGACCTGACGCATGGAGTCGTGGCAAGAGCTACTGCGTAAGAAGAGCCTCGCCTCGCTCGACGCGCTCGTCGCGAAATTCGGACCGGAGCAGTTCCCGGACCTCGAGCGGCTGCGGCAGGCCGCGCTCAACTTCGAGTTCCGTATCTCGCCGGCGATGGTGGACCTGATTCAATCGCCCGGCGACCCGATCTGGCGGCAGTACGTGCCGGACCTGCAGGAGCTCGACGTGCGCGACGGCCTGGTCGATTCGCTCGCCGAAGACGCGCATTCGCCGGTGCCGAACATTACCCATCGCTATCCCGATCGGGCCCTGTTCCTCGTGTCCCCGGTGTGCGCGTCGTATTGCCGCTTCTGCACCCGGCGCCGCAAGGTGGGCGATCCCGAGAAGATCTCGATGCGCGAGCTCGAGTCGGCCTTCCGCTATCTCGAAGCGCATACGGAGATCCGCGACGTGATCATGTCGGGCGGCGACCCGCTGCTCCTCTCCGACCGCCGCATCGACGAGCTGTGCCGGCGCCTGCGGGCGATCCCCCATCTCGAGGTCCTCCGCATCGGCAGCCGCGTGCCGTGCCACCTCCCGGAGCGCATCACGCCGGAGCTGTGCGGCATCCTGCGGCGCTACCATCCCCTCTACATCAACACCCACTTCAACCACCCGGACGAGCTCACGTCGGCGGCCGTGCAGGCGCTCGCCATGCTCGCCGACGCCGGCATTCCGCTCGGCTGTCAGACCGTCCTCCTGAAGGGCGTGAACGACGACCCCGCGGTGATGAAGCGCCTGATGCAGCGACTCCTCGCCGCTCGGGTGCGGCCCTACTACATCTACATGTGCGACCAGGTCGCCGGCGCCGAGCACTTTCGCACCAGCGTCGAAAAGGGGCTCGAGATCATCCGCGCGCTGCGCGGGTGGACCTCGGGCCTCGCCGTGCCCCACTTCGTGATCGACGCTCCCGGCGGCGGCGGCAAGATCCCGCTCTTGCCCGAATACGTCGAGTCGCTCACCGACGACGCCGTCGTGCTGCGAAACTACGCCGGCCAGCGCTACGTGTACCGGCAGCCCGCCCGCGAGGAGCCGATCCTAGTCGGTTGATCGCTGTCTGTGGCGGTGACGCGACACTCGGGTGCTAGCTGTGAGGGTGGCGACGGCGCCACATTTCTTGCGGCGACCAGCGTCGGAGCCCCGCGTGACGCCCTTCCCGTTTCGTCTCGCTGTTTTCGCGCTGTTGTGCGCCTGCGGCCCGATCGCGCTGGCGGCACAGCGACTGGACGCGCCGGTGCCACCGCCATCCGCTCCGGGCGGCGGCGCCACGGCCGAGCGCTACGAGCCGGTGTTCGAGGCGCTGCGCAAACTCGCTCCCCGGGGTGACAGCGTCGCCACGGTTCACAACCTCACGCTCCAGCGCGACGCCATCCAGTTCCGCTTCGCCGAGGGCCGGCTCTACCTCCTGACCCCGGTCGCCGGTCGCACGGTGGGCGCGGTGTTCGTGGGTCGGGGCGCGGTCTCGTTCATGCCGCCGCTGGCGGTCGAGCGCGCCCAGCTCAGTCACGTGCTCGGCGACTCCGTCTTGAACACGGAGATCTCCGCCGCCGTCCTCGTGTTCACGGACTCCACGCTGTGGGAGCTGACGCGCCAGCTCAGCTTCGGCCCCGGGCCCGTGGGTGGCGACGCGACGGGCCCCGTCGGCGACGCGCTGGATCGCCTGCTCGAGGGACGGTCGCACGAGTCGGAGAGCTCCACCCTGATGAGCGCGCTCCTGAACGGGTACGCGAACGGCTTTTTCTACGGTCATGTCAAGCGCGAGCATGGGGAAGATCTGATGTTCCAGGTCGACCCCGAGCAGCCGGAGCAGATCGCGCTGCTCCGGCGCGGCAAGCTGGACGGGCAGAAGGTCCAGATCGTATCGCAGTTTCCGCGAGTCGAGGATCTCCAGGACAGCGTGGTCGTGGGCGTCGAGCGGCCGGATCCGTTGAAGCTCGAGCGTTACCAGGTCGAAACAACCCTGGGAAAGGAACTGGACTTCTCAGCGAAGGCATCGATCCGTGTGACCGCACGGCGCGACGGCGTTCGCTGGGCCCCGTTCCTCTTGTACGACGAGCTGAAGGTCGACTCGGTGCTCGACGAGACCGGATCGGCGGACAGCTTCTTCCGGGCCAAGCACAGCCCCGAGCTGTGGGTGCGTTTCGCGACGCCGCTCGCTGCCCGCGAGACGCGATCGCTGCGCGTCGTCTACCATGGCGACCTGATCCGCTACGGCTCGCTCATGGAGCAGATCGAGCGGAGGTTGACCGACTCGATCCCGCGCCGCTGGCGCGACTCGGTGCGTCGGGCGCTGCCCCCGGCCATGGACCGCTGGTTCTTCCTGAAGTCAGCCAGTCTCTGGTTCCCGCGTTACGGTGCGCCGACGTACGGATCGGGGCAGGCGGCGGACATGGACCTGACCTTCCACGCGCCGGCCCAGTACCTGTTGGCGAGCAGCGGTCGTCTGGTCGAGTCGCGCGTCGATGGCGACGTGCGAACGACGCACTGGGTCACGGAGCGGCCGGCGTTTGTGGCGTCCTTCAACGTGGGGCCGTTCAGCGAGTTCCAGATCACCGATCCCCGCATCCCACCGGTGACCGTCCACCTCAACCGCGAAGCCCACATCCATTTGGCCTGGCTCTTGTTGGGACAACGTGATCCCGAGCAGAGCGTGGGCGCCGACGTGGCGAACAGTCTCGCGTTCTTCACCCGCGTGTTCGGTCCGCCCCTGTTCAAGCAGTACTATGCCACCGAGATCCCCTACGGGCACGGGCAGGCGTTCCCGGGACTGATCCACCTCTCCTGGTGGACGTTCCAGTCGATCCGGGAGAACGGCGCCGAGGAGATTTTCCGGGCGCACGAGATGGCGCACCAGTGGTGGGGCATTGGGGTCGAGCCCGCTACCTATCGGGATGCGTGGCTCTCGGAGGGATTCGCGGACTTCGCCGGACTCTGGTACATGCAGCTCGTGCTCAACGACAACGAGAAGTTCTTCAAGCACCTGAAAGATTGGCGTCGCGACATCCGGGCCAGGCGGGGCGATGCGCTGCCGACGGGGCTGGGCTCGCGCGTAGCCGAGGTCCAGCCCCGCGACTACCAGGTGATGGTCTACGAGAAGGGCGCGTGGGTGATCCAGATGCTGCGGAACCTGATGCTCGATTTCCGCACCATGAAGGAGGACGCCTTCTCGGCCCTGATGCAGGACTTCTACCGGCAGTACCGCGGCCGCCGGGCGACCACGCGCGATTTCCAGCGGGTGGTCGAGCAGCATCTCAACCTGCCGATGGACTGGTTCTTCGACGAGTGGGTGAACGGGACGGCGATTCCGACTTACATCCTGTCGTGGCACGCCGAGCCGGCGGCGGACCACCAGTACGCCCTGCACATCCGCATCCGCCAGGAGGACGTGCCCACGGACTTCATCATGCCGGTGCCGCTGCAGATCGAGCTGGGCGACGGGGCGCGCGCCTACGTGCGCGTGAACGTCCGCGGGCCGGTGACCGAAGCGACGCTACCGCTGCCGGCGGAGCCGACGCAGCTGGAGCTCAACCCCCTGGAGTCCGTGCTCGCGGAGGTGAAGACGGAAGGGTGGGAGTGACGGGTCCGATGGGCTCGGATTCGACCAGCAGCCCGGTGCGCAAGGCGAACCGCACCAGCTCCGGCCGGCGCGTGAGCCCAAGGCGATCCTTCAAGCGCGCACGGTACTCGTCCACCGTTTTCGGGCTGAGCGACAGCTTCTGGCCGATTTCCTTCGAGCTGTGCCCGAGGGCGAGCAGGGCAAGGACTTCGCGCTCCCGGCGGCTCAGCCGCTCCGCCGCCGCCTTTTCGTCCTCGACCTGCCCCGTCTTGCGATAGCGCTGCAGCACGACCAGACGGGCGGCGTCCTCGTCGAGGAACAGCCGGTCGCCCGCCACGGTGCGGATCGCGCGCGCCAGCTGCTCCACTGACGCGTCCTTCCGTAAGAAGCCGCTGGCGCCCGCTTCGAGCGCGTCGCACAGCTGCTGCTCCTGGGGCAGCGCGGTGATCACCAGGACCTTGGTCCCCAGTCCGAGCATGGTGATGCGCCGCGTGGCGTCGATGCCGCCTTCCCCGGGCATGGCGAGATCCATGAGGACCACGTGGGGACGGGCCGACGCGGTCAGCGCGACCGCCTCGCCGCCGGTCTGGGCCTCGCCGACGACGAGGATGCCCGGTTGCCTTTCCAGCAGTGCGCGGAGGCCGGCACGCACCACGGCGTGATCGTCCGCGAGGACGATTCGGATCTCTTGCCGGGTGCTGCCGCCGACGTCGAACACGGACTCGCTCACCTCAAGTAGCGGCTTCCCACTCATAGCAAGATTTACACCCTGCGGGAAGGGGTGGCCTGCACGACCACGGTTCCGCGTGTGTTGCGTCGACGCTACGGCAGCTGCCAGATCTCCACCCGATTCCCCGGCAGCGAGGGGATCAACAAGCGGTTCCGTTTTGCATCGTAGCCGATATCGGCGGGGCCGGCGATCCCGCTGATGAGCTTCACCTCCTGGCCCGTCTCGTAGCTCGCCACGCTCGAATCGGCCCAGCTCGAGACGAGAATCCTGCCACCCACGACGACGACGCCGTCGAAGCCGCCGGGGCCCTTCGCGACCACGCTCGGCGCCTTGTCGCCGGGCTTCCAGCCGAGCACGTAGCGTCCGCCGAACTCGACGATGATGAAGCGCTTGCCAACCGGATCGACGGCGATTCCGTTGGGGCGACCGAGCGTGTCGCCGCGGATGGCCTGGGTCACCGCCCGGTCCGGTCCCACGCGGAATACGCGATCCGGACCCGGATGCAGCACGTTACCGACGTCGTCGAACCGGATGCCCGTGTCGGTGATGTAGAGCGCGCCGCTCAAGCCGACCACGATGTCGTTCAAGAACACCGCTCCCAGCTTGCTCAGACTCACCGTGTCGATCGCGGCACCCGTCTTGGCATCGAACGCCCGCACGGCGTCGATGTCGGCGACCCACAGCGTGTCGCCCTCCAAGGCCAGGCCCTTCGGGGCGTTGAGGGTGACGCCGTTCCGCCCGCCCTCGATGAACTTGAGGTTCTCGACCGCCCCGTCCGGCCGCACGCGGCTGATGAAGCCGTTGTTGTCCTTCGCCATGGGGCTGCCGTTGATGTTGGAGACGAAGTAAATGTCCTGCGCGCTGTCGTGCAGCACCGATTCCGGCGCGAGGAACCCCAGCACGGTGGCGACCTTGGTCGCCGTCGGCGCGGGCGTCGGCGCCGGAGCCGGAGCCGGCGCTGGAGCGGCGGGGGGCGCCGCAGCCGCGGACGCCGCCGCGGTGTCGGGGCGCGACGCGGTCGTGTCGGACACGGGCGGGGCCTTGTCGGTCCGCACGCAGGCAATGCCCAGCGCGCCCAGCGCGGCATAGAGGATCGTCCCTCTCATGGGTGATCTTCCTCCTCAGCGATTGCCTTGATGTGCCGCAGCACCCGCTCGTGGATCGCCGCAACGAGACGGCCGGTCGGCAGCGTCCAATAGGCCTGCGGGAACAGCGACACGACGTACTGGGTCCGCCCTTCGAGACGGGTACGGCCGCCGGGCAGCGGGATCAGTCGGAACTCCCCGTGGGTCGCTCGGAAGTACCCGTCGAGGTGCGGCGGGTTCACATCGCGGTACGGGCTCCACTCGCGCATGGGCGGCGGCTGCGTCGTGATGTCGAATCCCAGTCGGCGATCCTCCTCCCAGACCGTGACCGGCTCGACGAAGCTGCCCGTGGTGAAGTCGCAGTAGCGGGTCGCCCCCACGCCGGTCCCGACGATGCGCGCCGCCATCGGCGCCGCCACGCCCGCGCGGAACGGCCATTCGCGGGGCGGCGCCAGCTGCGGAAAGCTAACGACGTGACGCCACACGACCGCCGGGGGCGCGTCGACCTCGATGACGGTCACGACCTCGTGGGACGGCGCGCGCTGCCGCGGGCCCACGAGCACTACGACCGGCGCGAGCAGCGCTCCGGCGAGGAGCGACCGCCCCGCGCCGCGCAGCGCCACCGCCCTGCCGAGGACGGCTCCGGGGAGGGCGAGTAACGCCGCGAGCGGGAAGGCCAGCGCGATGCAGACCGCGCCTTCGAGTGCGAACACCAGCATGGCCCCGCCTGCGAGGGCGACCGCCAGGAGCGCCACCTCGAGCGTGTGCCGCTCGCTCTGTGCCTGGCGCGCGTTGAACACGTAGGCGCTGATGTAGCCGATGGTAAAGGGAGTGCCGAGGAACAACCCGGCGGAGTAGAGGCGCCGCAGATACACCCCGATCAGCACGGTCGGGATCGTGATCGCGAGCGCCGCGGCAACACCCAGCAGCCCGGCACGGAGCCTCCGGTCGGCGGCCGCGTGCTGCAGTGCCCCACCGGCGGGGCCGGCGCGCGACGGCTGCGCCGCGAGCCACAGCATGGTCGCGTAGTTGACGAGCGGCACGAAGAACAGCAGACACCACCACGGCGAGCGTCCGGCGTCCACCGCCCGCCGCAGTGTCAGACTCACGCCGATCCACAGGAACGGCAGGGTCCACACGACCAGCGCCGGGGCGAGCCAGTCCGGCGCGCCCCGCAGCAGCTGCTGGCGCAGGGTCCAGACGGGGTTCACGTAGCCGAGCGGCGTCCACCAGCGGCCCACGAACGCCCACACGAGGCTCGCGTCCACCGTGTACTTGAGCAGCATGAGGGCGGCGCCGCTTTGCAGGTACGCGCGCCGATCGACCGGAGCGTGGAAGGAGAACCACAGGCGCAGCCAGCGCCTCAAGACGCCTTCGCCTCCTCCAGCTCTTTCTTGCGCACCTCCGCGACCTTCTGTGCCGCGTCGGGCGGCACTTCCTGGTACACATGGAACTTCGAGCGGTACGTCCCACGGCCGTGGGTGATGGAGTGCAGCGTAGTGGCGTAGCGGTCGAGCTCGGCTTCGGGCACGAGTGCCTTGATCTTCACGTGTCGACCGTCGGGCTCGGTGCCGAGGATCTGCCCGCGCCGCGACGACAGATCGCCCATGACGGCGCCCTGATACTCGTCCGGCGTCCACACCTCGAGCTCGAGGATCGGCTCGAGCAGCACCGGCTTGCAGTTGGGGCTCACGTTCCGGAACGCCAGAATGCCCGCCATCTTGAACGACATTTCGTTCGAGTCCACGTCGTGGTAGGACCCGTCGTACACCTCCACCTTGAAGTCCACGACGGGATAGCCGGCCACCGGCCCGCGCGCCGCCGCCTCCTGAATGCCGCGCTCCACCGCCGGGATGTACTGGCGCGGGATCACGCCGCCCACGATCTCGTCCATGAACTGGAATCCCGACCCGCGCGGCAGCGGCGCGATGCGGATCCAGCAGTCGCCGTACTGACCGCGTCCCCCCGTCTGCTTCTTGTGCTTCCCCTGACCTTCCGCGCGTGCGCGGAACGTCTCCCGGTACGCGATCTTGGGGCGCCCGATCAGGGCGTGCACGCCGAACTTGCGCGCCAGCCGCCCCACGATGATCTCGAGGTGCCGCTCCCCCAGCCCGCGAATCAGCGTTTGCCCCAGCTCGCCCGAGTACTCGTGCTGGAAGGTCGGGTCTTCTTCGTGCAGCTTGTGCAGGCCATTCGACAGCTTCTCCTCTTCCCCCCGCTGCTTCACGTCGATCGCCTCGGTGATCACCGGCTCGGGGAACGGGATCTTGGGCAGCACGATGGCGTGCTCTCGGGTGGAGAGCGTGTCGTTGGTGTGCGTATCCCGCAGCTTCGCCACGGCCCCGACGTCGCCGGCGCGCAGCTCGGCGATCTCGAATCGCTCCTTGCCCTGCGTGACGCACAGGTGGTTGAGCTTCTCCACCGCCTCGCGGGGGCCGTTGTACACGTCCTGACCGTTCTTGACCGTGCCGGAGTACACGCGAAAGAACGTCACGTCGCCCACGTGCGGCTCCGAGATCGTCTTGAACACCTGAGCGACGAACGGACCCGCGTCCTCGGCCCGGAGCGTCACCCGTTCGGCGCTGCCCCACTTTTGCGCCTCCACCGGCGGCCGCTCGTGGGGCGCCGGCAAGAGCTCCACCATCTTCGTGAGCAGCGCCCGCATGCCGTACGTAAGCTCGGCGGCGCCGCAGAACAGCGGGAACAGCTCACCCTTGGCCATGCCGGCCTTCATCGCCGCGATCGCCTCATCCCGCCCGATTTCCTCACCGCCGAGGTAGCGCTCCAGCAGCGTGTCGTCCGTCTCCGCGATCCGCTCGATCAGCTCCTTGGAATAGCGCTCGAACCGAGCCTGGTACTCGGGCGGCACGTCCGCTTCCTCGTACTCGCCGGCCTTCGTCCCCTTCTTGTACAGGTGGCATTTCTTGGAGAAGAGGTTGATGATCCCGTGGAAGGCCGGGCCTTCGCCCACCGGAATCTCCACTGGGATCACTTTCGGCGTCAGCCGCTCTTTGACCTGCGCGTAGACACGCTCGAAGTCGGCGTGCTCCTTGTCCATCAGGGAGACGAAGAACAGCCGGGGGATGCCCTGCGTCTCGCAGTAGTCCCACACCTTCTCGGTGCCCACCTCCACGCCGCCGGTGGCGGAAAGCACCACCACCGCCCCATCGGCAGCGTGGACGCCCGCCAGAGCCTCGCCCGTGAAGTCGAGGTACCCGGGCGTGTCGATGAGGTTGAGTTTGGTATCGAGCCACTCCGCCACGGCGAGGGCCAGGTTGATCGAGTACTTGCGTTCGATTTCGTCGGGCGTGTAATCGGTGAGGGCGGTGCCGTCTTTCACGGACCCGTGACGCTTGCTCGTGCCGGCCACGAACGCGAGGGCATCGACCAGGGAGGTCTTACCGCTCGCGCCGTGGCCGACGACCGCTACATTGCGGATCTCCGGCGTCTTGTACACGCGCATGGCGCAGCGAACTCCGGCAGGGGACGAGGAGAATATGGAGCACGAAACAGGAGGCAGGCTAGGCATAGGCTAGACGCACAGGCGCACGGGGGAGAACAGTGAATGGGACGCGGGAAACCCTGTTCCCTCAAGCTGTTCACCGCTGTGCGTCTGTGCGTCTAGCCGTTGAAGGCCTGCTCCCTGGCCACTCGAGCCTGCTCGCTCTTCGGAACCCGCAAAGTCACCACCCCCCCCAGCGCCATCACCGCTCCCGCCACCAGAAACGCCGCCGGCCGCGACACATCGTACACCTCTCCCATCACGAGCGGCCCGAGCAGGCGGCCCAGGGCTGCGAGCGCCTGCGCCGCGCCGAGCACCGTCCCCTGCTCCGTGGGATCGGCGAACACGGAGACGAGCCCGGTGGCGGCTGGCCCGAAGATGCTGTTCGAGAAGGCGAGCGCCGCGGTCCAGGCGTACAGCGAGGCGCTCGACCGGAGCGCCGGAACCAGCGCGATCGTCGCCGCCATCCCGAACCCGCCCACGATCAGGAGCAGGCGATCGCCGAACCGGTGTGCGAGCTTGCCGAACGCGTATCCCTGCACGAGGGCCGCGGTCACGCCGATCACCGTGAAGAACCACCCCAGCTGCTGCTCGCGCCAGCCGAAGGTGACGTTTGCCCACAGCGGAATGGCGACCGTGTACCCCGAGAACGCGAAGGGCGCGAGCGCCCAGGCGATCATGAGCGGCGCGAGCCGCGGGTTCCGGATCGCGTCGCCGATGTGCGAGAAGTCCCAGAGCTGGCGCTCGCTCCGGTGCTCCGCCTTGAGCGATTCCGGGAGCACGAGGTATGCGGACACAAAGTTGGCGAGCGACAGGACCGCCGCCACGAGGCCGGGCGCCGCCGGCCCGAGGTAGTGCGCCGACAAACCTCCCAGCGCCGGGCCGATGATGAAGCCGAGGCCGAAGGCGGCGCCGATCATGCCCATCCCCCGCGAGCGCTCCGCCGGTGTCGTGATGTCGGCCATGTAGGCCTGCGCCGCGGAGATGTTGCCGCCCGCGAATCCCGAGACGACGCGCGCGATGAACAGCACCGGATACGAGTGCGCGGCCGCGAACAGCACATAGCCGAGGGCGTTGACGAGCATGGTCGTAAGCAGGATCGGACGGCGTCCCACGCGGTCCGACGTACGGCCCAGCAACGCCGTCGCCACGAACTGCATCGCCGAGAAGACGCCGAGCAGCGCCCCCAGCCCCAGCCCGCCCGCTCCCAACCGCTGGGCGTAGTAGGGCAGGATCGGGATGATGATCCCGAACCCAATGAGATCGATCAAGACCGTGAAGAAGATGACGGCGACGCGCGAGCGGGTGGCAGGCATCGGGGCTAGAATCTACACGCCCCCAAAACGGAAGCGTCCCATGACAACCTGGCACCGCCTCGACGATACCGCCGAGCTGCGCTCGCGCGTCCCCTGCGCCGTCAAGCTCGACCGCTGGTCGGTCGCGCTGTTCTTCCACGACGGCCGGTTCCGGGCGATCGGCAACAGCTGCAACCACAAGGGCGGCCCGCTGTCCGAAGGCCGCCTGCACGGCGAGTTCGTGATGTGCCCCTGGCACGCCTGGGAGTACAGCGTGATCACGGGCAAGGGACCCGAAGCCTACGACGAGGAGCAGGTCCCGGTGTTCGCGGTGGAGGAGCGGCCGGACGGCTTGTACGTGCAGACGCCACCCGTGATGCCGCGTAAATTGGTCAAGCACAAGCCGTCGCATCTGCTCGAGCAGCACGCCAAGCCCGCGGGCGCACCACCCCGGGTCCTCGTCATCTCCACCACTGCGATGGACGACGTCAATCCGCGTTTTTCCACCTCGGACGCCCTGCTCGAGCACGCCGTGCAGCAGGCGACGCGGCGTGGAGCCGACACGCAATTCGTCAAGCTGCGCGATCTCAAGTTTCGGCACTGCGAGGGCAACTACTCCAAGGCCGCGCACGCCTGCACCTGGCCCTGCGCCATCACCGAGCGCGACCCGGAGGACCAGCTCACCACCGTGTACGAAGGGCTCGTCCACTGGGCGGACGTGGTGCTCATCGGGACGCCGATCCGCTGGGGGAACGCCTCGTCGCTGTACTACAAGATGATCGAGCGGCTGAACTGCGTGCAGAACCAGGTCACCATCCGCAACCAGGTGCTGATCAAGAACAAAGTCGCGGCGTTCGTCATCACCGGCGGTCAGGACAACATCCAGGCCGTGGCCGGCGCGATGTTCACCTTCTGGGCCGAGCTCGGTTTCGTGTTCCCGCCGTTCCCGTTCATCGCACACTCGCGCGGCTGGGACGCGGAAGACATGCAGAACAACGTGCGGCAGGTGAAGATGAGCGACACGCTCAAGGAAGCCGCGTTCGAGCTGCTCGACCGGGCGCTCGACTTCTGGACCATCATCGACCGGCACAAGGCGGAGCTCGACAAGCCTATGGAACGGGCCGGACGCAAGGCGAACACGCTTCCCGAGCCCGCAGAGATGGAGGAGCTGACCGTATGAGCCGTCGTTTCGATGTGGCCAAGGCCTACGAGCAGGCCCTGTTCGCAGGGAACCGAGCGGAAACGGGGAGCTACTTCACAGATGACGTCCTGTACTGGGTGGCCGGTGCACCCCGGATCGGCGGCGAATGGCGCGGCCGCGAGGCGGTGCTCGATGCCCTCTGGAACCGCGAGGCCGGCCTGGGCGCCGCCGATTGGGGATACGAGGACGTCTGGCGTGTTTGGTACGAGGCGGACGAGCGGGTGATCGTGGAGATCCGCGAGCGCTCCTGGTTGCAGTCCGACCCGCAGGACGTGATGGACCAGCGGACGTGCTGCATCCTCAGGTTTCGGGGAGATCGGATCGGCGAGATTCGTGATTACACGGATAGCCACATTTATGAGGAGTTCTTGAAGCGTCATCGAGACCAGTTGCCCAAGTTCAAGCAGCGCTAGCGGGTAGCGTGTGACCGGCGTCACGCTGTTAACGCCCGGCCCGATGCCCGGGTCTTATTCGCGACCTTAACCGGGACCACCCGTATGCGACGTCAATTCGCCCTCTTCGCCGTGTTGGCGCTGGCCGCCAGCGCACCGCGAGTGCTTGCAGCCCAGGACTCGAGCGCGGCAAAGCAGGACCGCAAAGAAGTCCGCCAAGACCGCCGCGAGCTGCGCGGCGACCGCAAGGACATCCGCCACGACACCAGGGATATCCGGCAGGATCGCCGGGACGTGCGGCAGGACCTGAAGCGCGGTGACACCACGGACGCGCGCCGCGACGCGCGCGATCTACGGCAGGATCGCCGCGGTCGGCATCACGACGTGCGCGACGCGCGCCGGGATCGACGGGATGTGCGGCAGGATCGGAAGGATATTCACCAGGATCAAAAGAAAGACAGCACACCGTAACGAGGACAGACCCTACTAGACGCACAGACGCGCAGTGGAGAACAGCGCGGAGTGAATGGGACTACCTGCTCACTCTGACTGTTCACCGCTGTGCGTCTGTGCGTCTACGCGTCTAGTCTGTCGCGTCTGCGCGTCTAGCCGAGTGTGTCCTGCTCTTGGTCGCGGCTGCGCGCCCTCCAGTACAATGGAATCGCGAGCAGCAGCGTCGCCCCGCTCCACGCCCATGCCGTGCCGATCGAGCTGGTTCGCGCGAGCCGACCCCATAGCGTCTGCCCCAGCACGCCGCCGCTGCTTGCGAACATCGAGTCGAGCGAGATGATCGTCGCCCGCTGCGCCGATGGGATGTGCGCGTTCAGGTAGGCCTGCTTGACGGGGAGCGCGAGGCCGATGGCCACGCCGTACAGCAGGTACAGCGCTACGACCGCGAAGAAGTTGGTGAGCACGCCGCACGCCACCGCCAGCACCGCCTGGGCACCCGTCGAGAGCATGAGCACGCCGGTGCGCGTGCGCACGACGCGGGAGAGCGGCGCAACGAGCGCGTTGCCCACGATGAGGCTCAAGCCGACCAGCGCGCTGATCACCCCATCTACCCACACGACGTCGTGCCCCAACAGATCGAGAAAGTAGCGCTGCCAGCTGTAGAAGCCGAAGATCATGAAGCTCATGGAGACGAGCGACGCCAGCATCACGGGGCGGATGACCGGATGCTCCAGTCCGTAGCGCAAGCCCTCGACGAACACGCGCCGCAGCTCGGCCGGCACGCGGCGCAGCTCCAGTGTCCGGGGCGTGAAACCCAACTCCGGCATGCGAAACCACGCCAGCAGGAACAGCGGCACGACGAGCGCGGCTCGCACCAGGTACGGGATATAGAGATGGATGTTGCCCAACACGCCACCGCCGATCGTCCCGACCAGCATCGCGGCCCCGAAGTACATCTGGCCCCGTGCGAATATGGGCTCCAGCGGGCCCGCGTGGCCCGTGGCCTTGAGCGCGTCCACCAGCCAGGCGTCCACGGCGCCGGTGTAAAACGTGTACCCCAGCCCCAGCAGCACCGAGATCCACAGGAACGCGCCGAACCCCCACCCGCGCCAGGCGCAGGCGACGTACAAGAGTGTCGTGGTGAACAGCGTCACGAGACACAGCAGCAGCGACACCCGCCGCCCCACGGTGTCCGCCACGACGCCGGTGGGAATCTCGAACACCATCTGGCCGAGCGTGAACGCCGCGTTGGTCAAGAGCACCTGCTGGATGTCGAGTCCGGCGCCCATCTTGAACAGCGTGTCGATCCCCCAGATGAGCGACATCGCCAGGTTGAACAGTCCCGTGATGGCGAAGTACGTGCGGATGATGCGGTCGCTCACGCGGCCACCACGGCCGTGTCGCGCCACGACTTGAAGGCCGTCGCCGCCAGGATCACGACGCCCCCGATCGCCGCCAGCGGACCGGGCGTTTCCCCGTGCGCGAGCCACGCCCACACGGGACTCAGCACCGGCTCGACCAGCAGGAACAACGACGCTTCAAGTGCGGGCACCCGGGTGATCCCACGCGACAAGAACACATAGGCGAGCCCGAGCTGGAATACGCCGAGGTAGATCACGATCACCCAGTCGGTGGGGCGCCCCGCCGCGAGCGGGAGCGCACCCGGCAGGCAGGCCAGAAACACGATCAGGTTGCCGCACGCGGCGGCGGCCGCGATCGGGCCATGGCCGGCGCCATATTCACTCCTTTGGCGGGCGAGCCAGCGGTAGCCCGTGACCGTGAACGCCCACGCCACCGCACTCCCGGCAGCCAGCACGTTCCCCAGCAACGGCTCCGGCGCGGTGGCAAACTGTCGCTGCCCGCCCCCCACGAACAGCAGCGCCAGCCCCAGTGCCAGCACGCCCATGAACCGCAAGTCGGCCCGGGTCACGGGCTCCCTCAGGAGCCACGGGGCCAACACTACCACGAACAGCGGATTGGTCGCCTGGAGAAAGACGGTGTTGGCCGCCGTCGTCAGCTTGTTCGCGAACACGAACAACAGGCCTGCCGCCGCGTAGCCGACGCCGACGACCGCGACGTGCCAGCTCCACCCGTGGCGCGACTCGGGGATCAGCACGAGGATCGCCAGCATCGCCACCAGCGCGCGGATTGCGGCGATCTGCGAAGGGCCGAAGGCGCACCACTTGATGGCGGCACCCGCCGTCGAAAAGCAGAGCGCGGCGAGCACGAGCTGCAGGCGCGCCTTCACGGCACGGTGTGGCTCAGCCAGTCACGCGCGACGGTCGCGATGTCCTGATGCTCGACGTCCGCGAGCGCGTTGAGCCGTCGCATCTCGGCATCCGAGATGCGGCCCGCGAGCTGCGCCAGGGCGGCGCCGACGGCGGAGTCCCGCGCGAGCGTCGCCTGCCGGATCACCGGCGCGGCCTCGTACGGCGGGAAATAATGGCGGTCGTCCTCCAGCACCACGAGGTCGAGTGCCTGAATCTGGCCGTCGGTCGAATTCCCGGCGATCACGTCGACCTTCCCCTTCGCGAGCGCGCGATACGTGAGCCCCAGGTCCATCGCGATCGGGGGGGACGCGAACCGCAGGCCGTACACGCTCGCGAGCCCGCGGAACCCGTCGGCCCGCTCGAGAAACTCGTAGCCGAATCCCGCCTTCCAGCGTGGCGCCAGCGGCGCGAGGTCGGAAATGCGCTGCAAGCCGTAGCGGGTGGCGTCGCGGCGCCGCACCGTGATCGCGAACGTATTGTCGAAGCCGAGCGGTTTGCCCCACACGAGCCCGAAGCGCTGCGCGTAGTCGCGGGCCACCACGCGATACACGCTGTCGCGATCGGCCACGGGGGCGTGCTTCAGGACGGCGGTGAACGCGGTCCCGGTGTACTCGACATAGAGATCGATCTGGCCCGCGGTAATGGCTTGGTGGCACACGAACGTGCCGCCGAGATGGAACCGGCGCGCCACCGCGAGCCCGGTGCGCCGCTCGATCTGCTGCGCCACGATCTCGCCCAAGAGGTCGGACTCGGTGAAATTCTTCGAGCCGACCACGATCCGGTCGCGATGAGCGCAACCTGTGAGCAGCAGGGCGACCAGGCCGAGGGACCACCGGCGCCGGCCCACCGTTCCCCCTCTCCCGAAGGGAGAGGGGGTCAGGGGGTGAGGACTCATTCCGCCCGCCACGCGAACCGCCGCTCCGCCAGGCCGAACAGCGCGTCCGCCGCGAGCGCCATGAGGGCCGCCGGCAGCGCACCGGCCAGGATCAGCGTATCGTCCACCACCGCCACGCCGCGGAAGATGTACACGCCCAGTCCGCCGGCGCCGATGGCGGCCGCGATCGTCGCCGTCCCCACGCTCACCACGGTGGCCACGCGCACGCCCGCGAGGATCACCCCCAAAGCGAGCGGCAGCTCGACCTGCGTGAGGAGCTGCCAGTCGGTCATGCCCATCCCCCGCCCCGCCTCGCGCACCGCCGGGTCCACGCCGGCGATGCCCGTATAGGTGTTCCGCACGATCGGGAGCAGCGCGTACACCACCAGTGCGACGATCGCCGTCGTCGCGCCGATCCCGCCGATGAAAGGCAACGGAATGAGAAACCCGAACAGGGCCAGACTGGGTATGGTCTGGAACACGTTGGCGAGTCCCAGCACCGGGCCGCGCCATGCCGGTCGCCGCGTGAGCACGATGCCGCCCGGCACCCCCACGACGATGGCGATGGCAGTCGAGCTCGCGACCAGCGACAGATGCTGTCCCACGAGACCCAGCACCTCCGCGGAGTTGCGGACGTAGAAACCCCAGAGATTCACGCCGCCGCCATGAATGCCTGGACTTCCGGATGCTCGCTCTCGCGGAACTCCTGCGGTGTCCCGAGAAACACGAGTTTGCCGTGCTGCATGAGCCCCATGCGGGTGCCGAGCATCAGCCCTTCGCGCACGTCGTGCGTGACGAACACCATCGCCTGGCCGAGGCGCCGCTGCAGCGCCTGGAACTCGCGCTGCAGCTCCACCCGGGTGATCGGGTCCAGCGCCCCGAACGGCTCGTCCAGGAGCAGCAAGGGCGGGTCCGCCGCGAGGGCGCGCGCCACCCCCACGCGCTGGCGTTGCCCGCCCGAAAGCTGGTGCGGATGACGGGGGGCGTGGGTGTCGGGGTCGAGGCCCACGACGGCCAGCAGCTCGCGCACCCGCGCCGCGACACGCGCCGGCTCCCACCCTTCGAGCCGCGGTACGAGCCCTACGTTCCGCGCCACCGTGAAATGCGGGAACAATCCCACTTCCTGGATGACGTACCCGATGCGGCGTCGCAAGCGGGTGGGGGGCACATCGCGGGCGCGCTCTCCGGCGATGCGCACCTCGCCGGCGGTCGGCTCGAGCAACCGATTGATGAGCTTCAGGGTCGTCGTCTTGCCGGAGCCGCTGCGACCCAGCAGCACCAGCGTCTCCCCGGCGTCGACGGTGAACGAGACGTCCTGCACGAGGAGACGTCCCTTTCCCGTTTCCCGTTTCCCCTTTCCCGGCAGTTCATAACCGAGCCCTTGGACCTCGAGCGACGTCGTCACGCGGGGGAGGCGAGCGCCATGAGGAACCGCTGGTCGTCGCTCGTCGCCTGCCAGCGCACGGCGAGCCCCGCGTCGGAGAGAATCCCCAGGAAAGTCTCCGGCGCGTATTTGTACGAGTGATTCATGGCGAGCTGCTCTCCCCGCGCCAGGCGCAGGGCCTCGCCGCCGAGCAGGGCCTCGACGTCCCGGCCCGCCCGGAAATGCTTGGGAACGAGGTGCAGCCCGGGCAGTCGCGGGTCGTCTGCGGCCTCGAACACCAGCTCGCCGTCCGAGTCCCGGATGCCGACGGCATTGAGCGGCGCCCAGGCGAACCGACGGTTCAGGGGGTTGTCGTAGCCGGCGACGGTAGCGTCCCCGGCGTACAGCTCGCCATCCACGAGGAGCGAATCGCCAGGGCGCAGCAGCCGCGCCAGGTCCCGCGCCTGGGCGATGGGATCGAACGCCCCGAGCGTGTTTCCAATGAGCAACAAGAGGCGGGGCGGGGCCTCGGGTTCCGCGGCGAGCGCCTGCAAATGAGTCGGGTTCGTGAAGTCCGCCTTGATCCCCTGCGCCGGGAACCCGGCGGAGAGGGCCCCGGCGCACGCCATTTCCAAGAGCGCCTGGCTCGTATCCACGGGTACGTACGACACGCGGGCGCCGCGCTCCCGCAGCGCCTCGAGCAGCAGCAGGTCCTTGTCGCCCTGGCCCGCGCCCAGACTCACGACCTCGAGCGGGGCCACCGGAAACAGGCGCGCCAGCTCCGCGCGGGAACGCGCGATCAACGAGCGCGAACGCACGAAGTTGCGGTACGCCCCGTCGGAGCACAGGGCCAGCCAGGCGCGCACCGACAACGGGAACCAGTAAAAGAACTTCTCCGGCAGCCGCCTGGCGTGAAACGCGGAAACGAATTCGGCCGCGAGAGCGTTCTCGGTCAACAGTGCCTGAATCGAGATCATGAGGGGTTGAGAGTTACCGGTTGACGGGTGTGACGGCAACCCGTAGGATTCACCAACTTGCCGTCTTGCAGGCCTTTCTAAGGAGGAAGCGATGCAGATCGTCGAAACGCAGGAACTCGTGCCCAGCTGTCATCGTCCCGAGATCGTCGAGACGGCCGAGCTGGTACCCACCTGCCACTCCTAAAGGAGCGGCTCTGATGCGCCCGGGGGCCCGGCCAGAGGTCGGGCCCCCTCCGCGTTTCTGGATCCCCGAGGCGCGCCTCGGGTTCGGGGGCTGGGCCGTAGGAGGGGCGGGCTGGGGCGCCGCCTCCGCCGAGCGCGACCGGTTCGCCGCCGTTGCCCGAGCCCTCGAGCGCGGCGTCACCCTTTTCGATACGGCCCCGGCCTATGGCGACGGCGCCTCGGAAGCTCTGCTCGGGCGCGCGCTCCGCCCCGATCGCGACCGCGTGGCCATCGCTACCAAAGTTGGACCGCGCGACGATCCCCGCACCTCGCTCGAAGCCTCGCTGCGCCGGCTGCGAACCGACTACGTCGACCTGGTGCAGCTGCACGAGGCGATCGAGCGCTGGGAATGGCGGCTCGACGAGCTGTACCGGCTGCAGCGGGAAGGCAAGACACGCGCGATCGGGCTGTGCAACGCCACCCACCGGCAGCTCGCCCGGGCGCTCGAGCTGGTGCCGCTCGCCGCCTACCAGGGACCCTACAATCTGTTCGACCGCGACGTGGAGCAGCGCGAGCTGCCGCTGTGCCGCGAGCGCGGGCTTGCGTTCCTCGCCTACCGGCCGCTCGCCGCCGGTCTCCTCACGGGCAAGTACGTCGCTCCGCCGCAGTTTTCCGCGGGCGACCACCGCGCGGGCATCTACTGGTTCAAGGGCCGGGAGTTCGCCCGCCGCCGCGCCGCGATCGAGCGGCTCGAGCCCCTGGCCCGCCGCCGCGGCGTATCGCTCGGCGTCCTGGCCCTGGCGTGGGTATTGCAACGCCCGGGGGTCTCGATCGTGCTCGCGGGAGCGCGGACCGCGGCCCAGGTAGACGAGAACATCGCGGCGGCCGATCTCGCGCTCACGCCCGACGAGGTGGCCGCCGTCGACGCGGTGGTGGGCGACGCGTTTCGTCCCGTGCGCGCCAGCACGCGCGCCCGCACGCTTGCCGCGGCCTGGGGCGTCCGCGAGCGCCACGTCGTCGAGCGCCTCGACGGCGCCAACAGCTACGAAGCGATCGCGGCCGAGTGGACGGACCACGGGGAGCCGCCGATGATCGCAGCGCAGGTCAAGGTCCTGTGTGACCAACTCGCGGAGCAGGGGTTGTTAGAATAGTGCGGATATCGGAATGCGTGATACCGGATTGATGGTCGGGGCGTTTTATAATCCCCACCTGGGCGCGGAGCTGGCCAAGGCGGACGGCATCGACCATCTCGCGATGGCGGATCCGCCGGCGGCCACGGACCCGTGGTGGCCGGCGATCCGCGAGCGCTACACGCTGCTGCTCCACGACTACCTGGGCCAGCTGTCCGAGCCGCTCGACGAGCGGTCGATCGCGCGGGCGCGAGCGCTGGCGGAGCTGTACCGCTCGCCCTGGGTGGCCGAGCACTTCCAGTGCCTCCACACCGTGGACGGCGCGTACAACCTCAACTACGTCTTCCCGCCGCTCTACACCGAGGAGTTCCTGGACCGCTTCGTGCGCAACGCGACCGCGCTCAAGGACCGGTTGGACCAGCCGCTCGTCATGGAGAACATTCCCGGCTTCTTCGACGTAGCGGCGAGCCAGCTGCCGGAGCCGCTCTGGCTGCGGCGCTTCTTCGAGGCGACCGGGGCGGGCTTCCTGCTCGACCTGCCGCACGTGTGGCTCGAGGCTCACTATCACGACCGCAAGCCGGAGGCCTGGCTCGCCGAATTCCCGCTCGAGCACGTGGTGGAGCTGCACGTCGCCGGGGTCGAACGGGACCGCGACCTGGGCGGGCCCTGGATCGCACCGGCGGAGCCGTCCGACGCGATGCTCGACTTCCTGGCGCACGCGCTGCACCGCTGCCCGCGGGCCCGCGCCGTCACGTTCGACGCGTTCTCGCCGTCGCTCACGCCGGATGCGCTGCTCCGGAGCGTGGAGCGGATCCGGAAGGCCGTGTGAAGGCGATCGTCGCGCTGCTGCTCGCGCTCGTGGGCGGCGATGTACTGATCGCGGCGGGTACCCACATCCCCATCCGCTTTCTGGAGCCCATCACCAGTGGCCGGGATACCGTCGGGACGCCGGTGCTGGTGCAGACGATGGGCGCACTGGTCCGGGATTCGTGCGTGGTGGTGCCTCCCTACCTGCGCGCCAAGGGGCGGGTGGTCGTGTCGAAGGGGGGCGGGCGCTTCGGCCGCCATGGCAAGCTGGGGCTCGCCTTCGACTCCCTCGAGGTGCGTCCCGGGCGCTGGCTCGCGATGAGCGGCGTGCTCGACACGCTCGAGTACGCCAAGCCCGGCGCGCTCAGCGATTCCGGGCTCGTGTCGAGCGGCAAGACATCGGTCGTGGGTGTCGGGAAGAAACTCGTGCCGGCGGGTGTGGCGGCGGTGGCCGACCTCGCCGCCATACCGGTCGCGCTGCTCGGGGGCTATTCGCTGGTGCATCGCGGGCCGCCGGTCCGCATCCTCGCGGGCGAGATCGGCGGCATCCGGTTGACGGACTCGCTCGCCGTGCCGCAGGACGGCTTCTGCGATCCCGTCACCCAGCGCCGCGAGCTGGTCGAGCTGCCTACGCTCCCCGCTTTCGTGCCCCGCACCGAGAATCGCGGGGGCACGGCGCTGGGCGATCCCTTGAACGTGCTGCTGCTCGGCACCGCGACGGAGATCGACAGCGCCTTCCGGAGCGCCGGCTGGGTGCGTGCCCAGAAGCCGTCACTGGTCGCCGTCACCAAGGAGGTGACGGCGGCGATCGCGAGCCGGCCGGCCATCAGCGCGCCCGTGAGCACGCAGTACTTCGAGGGTCGCCCGCAGGACCTGGCGTACGAGCTGCCCGGACCGAGCGTCCGCATCCGCCACCATATCCGCATCTGGCTGCTCGACAGCCCGTCGCTCGTGTGGATCGGAGCCGCCAACAAGGACGTGGGCGTGATCTTCAAGCCGTGGGAGCCGCAGGCGACCCACCGCATCGATTCCCACATCGACCACGAGCGCGATCGCATCGTGCGCGACCTGGAGGCGAGCGGCTGCGGGGATCTGGTGGATTATCTCACGCTCCCCGGCGCGGTCACCGCGGCGCGCAACGTCTCCGGTCAGAAGATCGTGTCCGATGGCCGGACGGCCGTGGTCCGCCTGCGACCGTGCGGCTCCGTCGCCACCGCTGCCCCGTGACGCGGGCCAGCGGCGACCGCGCCGTGCAGGATCGAGTGATCCGCGCCCTCGCGGACGCCCGCTACCGCGCATCGCCGGCGTGGCAGGCGTACCGCCTGGCCGATCCCGACCGCGTCGAGCGCTATGCGCGCTTCCTGGCGCGCCACTTCTATTACGAGCGCATCGTCCAGTTCTTCAAGTACTCCCGCTCGCTGGCGCGCGTCACCGGGCGGCCTCCGGAGGCGGTCCTCAACGGGGATGGGTTCGAGGTGCTGCTCCGTAGCGTGGTGCTGGGCAGCCAGGAGACGGCGCAGGCGGTCGCCCGGCTGGTCGTGGCACACGTCGCCGCGGCGCGCGCCCCGATTCCGTACGTCGCCGATCTGCTGCGGTACGAAGAGGCGATGATGCTGGTCGAGGCGGGCCCCCGCGTGTGGCGAGAGACCGGGAACGGGGAAGCGGGAAACGGGAAAGGTGAGCCCCCGCAGACGGTGGCGGGGACGCGACTCCTGGATCTGGAATACGACCTCCCCGCGGTGCTGCCCAAGCTGCTCGAGCCCTGGACCGAGGTGCCGCGCGCGCCCGAGCGGCCCACCCAGCTGCTGGTCGCGCGATCGCCGCATGGGCGCGTGGCCGTGGCGAAGAGCGACGCCGGCATCGCCGCCGTGGTAGGACTCGCCGACGGGAAGCGCACGCTCGAGCAGCTCGCCGCGGGGGCCGGGCTCCCCGTGGGGACGCTCCAGGCCACGCTGCAGGGGCTCGTCGAGCTGGGCGCCGTGCGCTTCTCGACCGGCAGCTAGATGGAAGTGCAGATCTTCGGTATCCGGAAGAGCGCCGACACCCGCGCCGCCCTGCGCTTCTTCGCCGAGCGTCGGGTCAAGACCCACTTCGTCGATCTCAACGAGCGTGCCGCCTCGCCGGGCGAGCTGCGCCGCTTCGCCCAGAAGTTCGGTGTCCGCGCGCTGATCGACCGCGACGCCAAGCGCTTCGCGGAGCTGGGCCTCGCGTCGGCGCTGCTCTCGGAGGACCGCTGGCTCGAGAAGCTGGCCCTGGAGCCGCTGCTGCTCCGCATGCCGCTGGTCCGCCATCAACAGCAGCTGAGCGTGGGCCCGGCGGAGGAGACGTGGCGCGCCTGGGTCGCCGCCGGGAAACAGTCCGCGTAGCTTCCGAGCAACCGCCATCACGGAGCCGCCTGTGAACACCAAGTACGAGAGTGCCGATCTGCTGCTCAAGCTGTACGACCTGCGCCGCGAGCCCGTCATGCGGAAGGCGCGCGCCTGGTTTCGCGAGCAGTTCGCCCCGGCGAGCGCCGAGGAGATCCTCACGGTATATCGCGGCAAGACGAGCGCGCCGTATCGCATGGTGACGACGTACTGGAACATGGCGGCCGCCCTCGTGCTGCACGGCGCCATCGACGAGCAGATGTTCGCCGACGTGAACGGCGAGCATATGATGGTCTACGCGAAGCTGCGGCCGTTCCTCGGCGAGCTGCGCGCCCGGCTCAACAATCCGACGTACCTCGACAAGCTCGAGCAGGTGATCCTGCGGCTGCCCGATGCCGAAGCGAGGCTCGCCCGGTTCCGGCGTCCCGCGCCATCCGGGAAATCGGGCTCACGCGGACGCCCGAGGGCCGCATGACCGCGGCGGCCATCCCCCGCCCCGCCGCCGCCGAGTTCGACCCGTACTACGCACGCTACATCGACAAGGTCCCCGAGGGCGACCTGCTGCGCACGCTCGAAGGCCAGGCACGCGAGACGCAAGCGTTGCTCGCCGGTCTGTCCGATGCCAAGGCGCTGCACCGCTACGCCCCCGGCAAGTGGAGCATCAAGGAAGTGATCGGACACGTGGCGGACACGGAGCGCGTGTATTCCTACCGGGCGCTGCGCTTCGCCCGCGCCGACGCCACGTCGCTCCCGGGCTTCGATGAGAACGCCTGGGTGCCGGCCGGGAATTTCGACGCCCGTCCCCTTGCGGACCTGGCGGCCGAACTGGACGCCGTACGCCGCGCCACCCTCGCGCTGTTCCGCGGCCTCGACGCCGCCGCCCTGGCGCGCCGCGGGACGGCGAACGACGCCGCGGTCTCGGTGCGCGCCATCGCCTGGATCATCGCGGGCCACGAGCGCCACCACGTGGCGCTGCTGCACGAGCGCTACAAGGCATGAGTCCGGCGCTCTTCCTGCTCCTCGCCGTGGCGACACAGGGAGACACCGGCAGCTTCGTCATCAGAAACTTCCGGTTCGCGAGCGGCGAGACGCTGCCCGAGCTGCGGCTCCACTATCGCACGCTCGGGCGGCCGGGGCGCCGCGCCGTCCTCATCCTCCACGGGACCGGCGGATCGGGGAGCCAGTTCCTCTCACCCCTGTTCGCGGGCGAGCTGTACGGCGCCGGTCAGCCGCTCGACACGGCCACGCACTACGTGATTCTCCCGGACAACATCGGCCACGGCCGCTCGTCCAAGCCGAGCGACGGGCTGCACGCCCGGTTCCCACACTACGCGTACGAGGACATGGTGGCGGCGCAGTACCGGCTCGTGACCGAAGGCCTGCACGTGAATCACCTGTTGCTGGTGATGGGCACGTCGATGGGCTGCATGCACAGCTGGCTCTGGGGCGAGCGCCACGCCGAGTTCATGGACGGTCTCGTGCCGCTCGCCTGCCTGCCGACCCAGATCGCGGGCCGGAACCGCATGTGGCGCAAGCTGATCATCGACGATATCACGGATGATCCCGATTGGAAGAACGGCGACTACGCGACTCAACCCCGGGGACTGCGCGCCGCGCTGCAGCTGCTGTTCGTCGCCGGGAGCGCCCCGCTCGTCCAGCAGCGCCTCGGGCCTACCCGCGACTCCGCCGACGCCTACATCACCCGCTGGATCGATGCGCGCCTCGCCGAAACCGACGCCAACGACCTGCTCTACCAGGTCGCCGCCTCCCGCGACTACGACCCCGGCACGGCGCTCGACCGTGTCACCGTGCCGGTCCTCGCCATCAACTCCGCCGACGATTTCGTCAATCCGCCGGAGCTCGGGATCATGGAGCGCCTGATCGCGCGCGTGAAACGGGCCCGCTACGTCCTCATCCCCGTCAGCGACAAGACGCGCGGCCACGGGACGCACACCGTGGCCGCCGTGTGGAGGCGATACTTCGCGCCGTTCGTGGCCGCGCTCGAGCGCCGCTAGACCCGCAGCCGGCGCAGAAACGCCGGCTGCGTCACCGATACCCCGCCGCCTGCAGGCTGAACAGCTCGGCGTACAGGCCGCCGCGCGCCACCAGCTCTTCGTGCGTTCCCTGGTCGATCAGCTCGCCGCCCTGCAGCACCAGGATCCGGTCCGCCATGCGCACCGTCGAGAAGCGGTGCGAGATGAGCACGGCCATCCGTCCCTTCGTCAGCTCGGCGAACCGCAGGAACACCTCGTACTCGGCGCGCGCGTCGAGCGACGCGGTCGGCTCGTCCAGGATCAGCACCTGGGCATCGCGCATGTACGCGCGCCCCAGGGCGACCTTCTGCCACTCGCCTCCCGACAGCTCCACGCCGCCGTCGAACCGCCGGCCCAGCATCTGGTCGTAGCCCTTCTCGAGCCGCGTGGCGACGGAGTCGGCCAGGCTGCGGCGCGCCGCCTCCCGCACGCGCGCGTCGTCGTCGAGGGCCTCCACCTGACTGACACCGATGTTCTCCTTGAGCACGAAATCGTAGCGCACAAAGTCTTGGAAAATCACGCCGATGTTGCGCCGCAGTCTGGCGAGGTCGTAGTCGCGCAGATCCACCCCGTCGAGCAGCACGCGACCCTCGTCGGGATCGTACAGCCGCGCCAGCAGCTTCACCAGCGTCGTCTTGCCCGCACCGTTTTCCCCGACGAGTGCGATGCGCTCCTCCGGCGCGAAGGTGAACGTAAGGTGCCGCACCGCCCAGCGGTCCGAGCCCGGATAGCGGAAGCCCACGTCCTGGAACTCGAATCCCCGCCGGATCGGCACCGGCACCGGCCGCGCGCCGGGCCGGGACGTCACGCGCGGCTGCACGTCGAAAAACGTGAACAGGTCGGAGAGATACAGGCTCTGCTCGAACACCTGCGACAGCGAGAGCAGGATGCGCTGGATCAGATCGCGGCTCTGCCGGAACGAGCCGGCGAGGAAGGTCAGCGAGCCGATCGTGAACCGGCCCAGCACGGTGAGATAGATCGTCACGGCGTACGCGCCGTAATAGCCCAGGGTGCCGATCGTGACGAACACGGTGGACACGACGTTCCGCCTGATGGCGAGGCGCTTGTTCGCGTCGTAGAACTCGTCGGACAGCTTGGCGTAGCGGTCGACCAGGAACTTCGAGAGGCTGAAGAGCTTCACCTCTTTCGCCATCTCGTCGGAGGCGCCGGCGTAGCGGAGATAGTCGAGTAGCCGGCGCTCCGGCGTCCACGAGAACAGCAACGAATAGCCCAGCGCCGCATAGTGCGTTTCTCCCAGGAACGACGGCACCACCGCCACCGCAAGCAGCAGCAGCAGCCACGGCAGCTGCAGTAGCAGCACGGCGGCGAGCGACGCCAGCGTCACCAGGTCCTGGGCCGTGGAGAGCAGCAGGGCGACCAGACCGATCCGGCCCACCGTCTGGCGGCGCGCCCGCTCCAGGTGGTCGTAGGTCTCCGCGTCCTCGTATTGCGCGATATCGAGCGTCGCGGCGTGCTCCATCAGCCGCACGCTGATACGGTTCGAGAACAGGTCGCCGAGCAGGCTTTCGAGCAAGGAAGAGAGACGCGCCAGCCCCTCCCCTGCCACCGCGATCCCCAGCTCGAGGCCGACGAGCGCGCCAAGGTGCCACCAATCCACCACCGCGCCCGCCGCCCGCGCCCCCATGGCGGCGATGACGCCGTCGATGATCAGCTTCCCGATCCACAGCACGGCGAGCGGCACGAACGAGCGGACGGTGCGCAGGGCGAGGATCGCGATGGTGTAGCCGCGATGGGTCTCGTAGACGAGCTTCAGGAGGGGCGGGACATACTTCAGGGCCTCGAGCCGCTCGGACCAGCTCGGCGGCTTGCCGTCCGGGCCGCCGCGCGCGCGCCTAGAGGGCGGAATGACACCGTGGGGGGTGAAGCGGGGTGGGGGCGCCGTCACAACCTTAACGTCTCCACAGGGCGGTGCGTCAATATAACCGCATGAAAACCCGGGTACTTCTCTTCGTCGCGACAGTCGCGGCGCGGCCGCCGGTGATAGAGGCGCAGCATGCTGCGCCCCTACAATCGCCGGGGGGTCACGCGTTAACCCCGCGCGACTCCGCAGCCCATGCCCTCAATCGCCTCGCCTACGGGCCCCGGCCCGGCGAAATCGAGCGCGTCGCCCGAGCCGGCGTGCTGCGCTGGATCGACGCCCAGCTCGCCCCTGACAAGATCGACGATGATATCGTGGCGCGACGCGAGCGCGAGTTCGACATCCTCAAGTACGATCGGGGCGACCTCGCCAGGCTGTACGCCGAAGCGCAGCGGGCGCGGCAGGAGCGCAACCGCATGGGCGACACCGCCGCCGACAAACCCGATAACAGCCCCGTCGCGGTGAAGGGCCGCCGCTTCGCCGCCCAAGTCCAGCAGCTCGCGGTGGTGCGCGCCGCGCTCTCCGAGCGTCAACTCTACGAAGTGATGGTCGACTTCTGGACCAACCATTTCAACGTCTACTTTGCCAAGGGCGCCGACCGCTTTCTCACGCCCGACTACATCGAACACACCATCCGCCCGCACGCGATGGGGAGGTTCGCAGACCTCCTGATCGCCACCGCGCAGAGCCCGGCCATGCTCTTCTACCTGGACAACTGGGAGAGCGTGGCACCCGGAGCGACGCCGCCCGTCGTCGAGCGCGCCCGCAGGCGGGCGTGGATCAATGTAGGGGCGCAGCATGCTGCGCCCCTACCACCCGCGCGCGCCCCGAAGGGCATCAACGAGAACTACGCCCGCGAGCTGCTCGAGCTCCACACGCTCGGCGTGGACGGCGGCTACGACCAGCACGATGTGATCGAGGTCGCCCGCATCTTCACCGGTTGGAGCATCAGACGCCCGCAGCAGGGCGGAGACTTCGAGTTCCACGACTGGGCGCACGACACGGGCGACAAGCAGGTGCTGGGCATCGAGTTCGAGCGCGGCCAGGAGATGGACGAGGGCGTCCGCCTGCTCAAGCTGCTCGCCGATCACCCGGCCACCATGCATCACGTCAGCCGCAAGCTGTGCCAGCGGTTTGTGAACGATGATCCGCCCGACGGCTGCGTGGACGACGCCGTCGCCGCCTGGCGGCGCACCCACGGCGACATCCGCGAAGTGTTGCGCGCCATCTTCCACGGCCCCGACTTCTGGGCGGCGACGAACATGCGGGCCAAGGTCAAGACGCCGCTCGAGTTCGTCGTGAGCGCGGCGCGGGCCGTCGCCGCCGATCCCGACACCACCCCCCGCCTGGCGCAGGTGGTGGCACGCCTCGGCGAGCCGCTCTACCTCCACGTCGCCCCCGATGGCTATCCTGAGAGAGAAGACGCGTGGGTGAACAGCGGGGCATTGCTCGATCGCATGAACGCCGCGGTAGGGCTCGCGGCCGGGAGACTCCCCGGCGCGGTCGCGACCCTCGATTCCATCGCTCCCGGCACGACGGACGTGCAGCAGCTCATCACCGCCGTCGACGACCGGATTCTGGGTGGGACGATGTCGCAAAACACGAAACGGGTCATCAGCGAACAGCTGTCCGACGTGAAGGACCCCGTTCAGGCCCGGGCGTTGGCCGTGGGGCTCGCGATCGGGGGGCCGGAGTTTCAGAGACAATGAGGCGGCGGACGGGCGGTAAGGCGGACGGGCGGACCGAAAAGACGGAGCTATGACGATGACGATCTCGAGACGTGTCTTCGTGAAGTCAGGCGGCCTCGCGTTGTTCAGTCTTGGCTTGGATCCGTTGTTCCTCGCCCGAGCCGCCTTCGCCGTCCGCCCATCCGCCCGTCCGCCTGACCGCCGCATCTTGGTTTGCCTCTTCCAGCGCGGCGCCGTAGACGGGCTCAACATGATCGTGCCGCACGGCGACCCGCTGTACTATCGCGAGCGGCCGCGCATCGCCGTCCCCGGATCGGACGTCGTCGATCTCGACGGCTACTTCGGCCTGCACCCGCGCCTTGCGGCGCTCAAGCCGCTGTGGGACTCGAAGCGCCTGGCCGCCATCCATGCCATCGGGTCCTCCGACGCGACGCGCAGCCACTTCGACGCCCAGGACTACATGGAGTCCGGGACACCCGGCGTAAAGGCGACGCCGGACGGGTGGCTCAACCGCTATTGCCAGCACGACCGGGAGCACCAGGACACGCCGTTCCGCGCCGTGGCGTTCGGACCCGAGCTGCCGCGCATCCTCGCGGGCACGGCGCCCAGCCTCGCGATCGCCGATCTCCAGGCATTCGGCCTCCGGGCCCCCCAGCCCGCCGCGCGTGACCGGCTCACCCGCGCGTTCGAGGAGCTGTACGCGGGCTCGGCGACCGGGCTGCTCTCGACGTCGTCTCAGGAAGCCTTTCAGGCGGTGCAGACGCTCCAGCGGGTCGATCCGACGCGCTATCAACCCGCCAACGGCGCCGACTATCCCCGCGGCCGTCTCGGCAAGGCGATGCTCCAGATCGCCCAGCTGATCAAGGCCGACGTCGGCCTGCAGCTGGCGTTCGCGGACGTCACGGGGTGGGACACCCACGTGAACCAGGGCGCGAGCGAGGGGCAGCTCGCGGCACGGCTCGCCGAGCTGGGACAGGCGCTGACGGCGTTCGCGCAGGACCTGGGGGACAAGCTCGACGACGTGGTCGTGCTCACCATGTCCGAGTTCGGCCGGACGGTGCGCGAGAACGGCAATTCGGGCACCGATCACGGTCACGCCACCGCGATGCTGGTGCTGGGCGGTCCGGTCAACGGCGGTCGGATGCTAGGGCACTGGCCGGGGCTCGATCCGGCCAACCGGTTCGAGGGCCGCGACGTGGCGGTGACCACCGACTTCCGCGATCTGTTCGCCGAGGTTCTGGCGCGTCACCTCGGCGCGCGCGACCTGTCGGCGATCTTTCCGGGGTTCACACCCGACCCGGCGCGCTTTCCCGGCGCGATCAGCGCGTAGCCGCCTGCTCCAGGGCCGCGACGAGGGGTTCCACGTCCCACGACTCGTCGTAGCGCAGACCGTTGATGAAGAAGGTGGGCGTGCCGTTCACGCCGCTCGTGACTCCGCTGCGGAAATCTTCGCGCACCCGCGGCGCGTAGGTTCCCGCCGCGAGCTCTCGGCCGACGCGGGCGGCGTCGAGGCCCAGGTCACCCGCGTACTCGATCAGGTAGTCGTCGTCCAGCGCGAACTGGCGCTCGAACAGGCGGTCGTGCATCTCCCAGAACTTCCCCTGCGCGCCCGCCGCTTCGGCGGCCTCGGCCGCGTGCTCCGCGTGCGGGTGGCTCTCCCGCAGCGGGAAGTTGCGGAACACGAAGCGCAGCGACCCCCCCAAGCGTTGCCGCACCTGCTTCAGGATCGGGTACGCGTGCCCACAGTGGGGACACTCGTAGTCGCCGTACTCGACCAGCGTGACGGGCGCGTCCGCCGGCCCCTGCGCGTGGTCCCGCTCGCCCACCGGGAGCGTGAGCGCCGCCGCCGCGGCGCGCTTGCTCATGCGGCCGCGCTCGCTCATGCGGGCGCGCCCGCCTCGGCGATCGCCTCGAGCGCGCGGAGGATGCCGTCCGCACCGGGGTTCACGTCCACCGGCGAGACGTAGCTCCAGCGCACGATCCCGTCTCCGTCGACCACGAACAACGCCCGCTCGGAGAAGCCGTCGCCCTCGCGGTACACGCCGTAGCGACGCGCCACCGCTCCCTTGGGCTCGAAGTCCGCGAGCAGGGGAAAATGCAGTCTGCGGTCGCGGGCGAACGCGGCGTGGCACCACGCGCCGTCCACCGAGATGCCGAGCAGCTGGGCGTTGTAGCGCTCGAACTCCGGCAAGACCTCGTTGTAGAGCGCCATCTGGTCGCCGCACACCGGGCTCCAGTCGGCAGGATAGAACGCCAGGATCACGGGCCGGCCACGGAAATCAGCGAGCGACACGGTCCGACCGGGTGCGCTCGAGAGCGCGAAATCTGGGGCTCGAGTCCCGGCGGGGAGCTGCGCTGCCGGACCTTGGGGCGGTGTTGCCATGGGGTCTCCTTTCAGGAAATGCGGAGCATCAGGAAGGCGGCGACTCGACGCTGGTGATGGGCAGCTCGAGGCGCACGGCGCCTCGCAGCACGACCACCCTGGTCGCCACGCCGATGCGTTCGGCCGTGAGCACCCGGTGCAGGTCGTCGATGCCGGTGATGGCGCTCCCGTCGAATTCGACGATGATGTCCCCGGACGCGAGCTGAGCGCGCGCCGCGGGACTGTCCGGCTCCACGCCGGTCACGAGCACGCCGCTCTTCGCATCGATCCCGAGTGCCCGCTGCGCGAGCCGCAGCAGCGGGACGGTCTGGCCCGCCACGCCGATGCGGCCGCGGCGGATCTTGCCGTGCCGGATGAGCTGTCCCGTCACGAACTTTGCGGTATTGATGCCCACCGCGAAGCAGATCCCCTGCGCGGGCAGGATGACGGCGGTGTTCACGCCCACCACCCGCCCGCGCGCGTCCACGAGCGGGCCGCCGGAGTTGCCGGGGTTGAGCGCGGCGTCGGTCTGAATCACGTCGTCGATCAGCCGCCCGCCCACCGAGCGGAAGGAGCGGCCCAGTGCGCTCACGACGCCGGCCGTGACCGTGCTCTGGAAGCCGAGCGGGTTACCGATCGCGACCACGAGCTGGCCCACGCGCAGGGTGGCGGAGTCGCCCAGCTCGGCCACGGTCAGCGAGACAGTCGGGACGCGGAGCACGGCGAGGTCCGTGCCGGGGTCGTCGCCCACGAGCTCGGCCCGCACCCGGCGGCCGTCGGGGAACGCCGCCTCGAGCCGCGTCGCCCCGTGGACCACGTGGCTGTTGGTGAGCACGAACCCGTCGGGGGTGAACACGAAGCCCGAGCCGTTGCCGGGCACCTCGCGGGCGGGGCGGCCGCGCCGCTCCACCTTGTGGCGCACCTCCACGCTCACCACCGCCGGACCCACCAGCTCGGCCGCTCCGGTCACGGCCCGGGAGTAGGCGTCGAGCAGCTCGCCGTCGGCCGGTATCCTCTCATCAGAAACCCGGTGCAGTATGGCGCTCATCGTGCAGCCTCCTTCATATGCTTGAAGAACGTCGCATGGTTCCCGCGCCGAGCGAGCCCGGGCCCCGTATATTTGCTCCGGATATGGACGTTACGGGCTCGCTCGCGGTCGTGACCGGCGCGACCGAAGGGATCGGTCGCGCCACGGCGTTCGCCCTGGGCCGCGCGGGCGCCCGGGTCGCCATCTGCGCCCGCACGGAGACGAACGTGCACGCCACGGTGCACGACTTGAAGGCCGCGGGAGTCGACGCCCTCGGCATGGCGTGCGACGTGTCCGACCCGGCCTGCGTGGACGCGTTCGCGGCCTTCGTGACCCGTGAGCGCGGCGCCCCGCGCATCCTCGTGAACAATGCCGGAATCGGCCGCTTCAAGCCCCTCGCGGACCTGTCGCTCGAGGACTGGGACGAGACGATAGGCGTGAACGTGCGCTCCCTGTATCTCGTCACCCGCTCCTTTCTCACGTACATGGTGGACGCGGGCGGCGGCACCATCGTCAATGTCGCCTCGCTCGCGGGCAAGAACGGCGTCGAGGGCGGCACCGCCTACTGCGCGTCGAAGCACGCCGTGCTCGGGTTCTCGAAGGCGCTGATGCTGGAGGTACGGCGCCACAACGTGCGAGTCGTGGCGATCTGCCCTGGCTCGGTCGACACCGGCTTCCGGGAGAGCCGTGCCAATCGCACCCGGGTCCTCACCGCCGACGACGTGGCGCATGCGATCCTTGCCACCTTGACGGTGGCGGACCGGGCGATGATCAGCGAGCTGGATATCCGGCCCACTAACCCATAAACAGCGTCAAGGAGAGTCGTCACGGAGAAACGTCACGGAGAAACGTCGAGACACGGGCCGGACGTCTCTTCGCGACGTCTTTCCGTGACGACGTTCCGTGACGTCTTTCCGCGACGTAGTTTGAAGCAATGCTAGACCCGATCCGGAAATTGTTGACGGAAGCCGGCAAAGCCAAGCAGGTCCGGGGCTTCTGGGACGCCGCCGCCGCTATACTGAGCGAGTGGGCCGGCGGGGCGCGGGTCGAGCTCAGCTACAGAGGCCTGCGCGAGACGGGCAGCGCCCAGGCGGGGACGGCCGGGAAGCCTGGCGACCCCTTTCTCGCCGATTATCACGACGCCGAGGGGCGGCACGTGAGCGCGCGGTTCGAGGGGCTTGCGGCGGGATTCCCGGCGGACGCGCTGCGCTCCGGACTCGAAATCGCCACTCATCTCGCCGTGATGGTGGCACGGCGCTCCAGCCTCGAGCGCGAGCGCCGGCTCGGCACGTTCCTCGTGGAGCTGTCACGCTGGCTGCTGGCGGCGCCGGAGCGCGAGCTGCTGTTGCGCTACACGTTGCAGAGCGTGACCAGCCTGGTCGAGGCCCAGGGCGCCTACATCGCGCTGCGCACCGCCGGCGCGGACGCCCTGCGCGTGGCGGCGACGGTGGGGCAATGCGCCGAGTTCGACGGGCTCGAGATCCCAATCGGCGCGAGCGTCACCGGCAGAGTCGTGCGGACCGGGGAGGCGCTGCTCACCGACAACATCCTCGACGAGCCGGAGGCACAGCCGGCCCTGTCTCCCTCCGGGACGGCGCGCGCGGCGATGATCGCGCCGCTGCGCACCTCGAGCGGCGTGGCGGGTGCGGTGGGCGTGGTGCGTTATGTGCGGCCCGGCGGCGAGGAGCCGCCGCCGTTCCAGCTGGTGGAGCTGCAGTACCTCACGGCCGTGGCCGCCTACATCGCCGGCGGGTTGGAGCTTTCGGAGGCCGTGAGCGGCGCGCGCGCGGCGGCGGAGCGCGCCCACGCGATGGTGGACGGGAGCCCGCTCCCGATGGTGCTGGTGAGCCGGGCCGGCCGCGTCCTACAGCTCAACCAAGCGGGGTGTCGGCTGTTCGGCATTCCCTCGGAAGCACAGGCGCTCGACACGCACCTCGAAGCGCTCGGCCTGTCGCCCAGCGAGATCTCGCTCCACCTCGTGCTCACGCGGGCGCGCGACGGCGCGCCGTGGCACGGCCGCGTCCTGGTTACGCGGCCATCCGGCGACCGCCGCCTGTGCGATTGCACCGTCACGGGCCTGTCCGGCGCCGGCCCCGACAGCCTGCTGGTCGCTCTCTACGACCGCACCGACGAGCTGCGCGCCCAGCGCGATCTGATCGCCCGCGAGAAGCTCGCCACGGTGGGCGAGATCGCGAGCGGCGTCGCGCACGAGGTGAACAACCCGCTCGCCGCCATCCGGATGGAGGCGGAGCTGCTCGGGCGCGCCAGCAAGGACCCCGAGACGAGCACCACGGCGGCGACCATCACCCGCGAGGTGGACCGCGCCGCGCGCATCGTGCGCAGCCTGCTGCGGCTCGCCCGTCGCGCCGACACGGCGCCCACGCGGGTGCAGATCAACGACCTGGTGCACGACGTGGCGGAGATCCGCAAGCGCGTGATGCGCACCGAAGGCGTGGAGTTCCGGACCGGGCTCGACAACTCCGCGCCGCCCGTGCTGGGCCTGGGTCAGGAGCTGCAGCAGGTCGTGATCAACCTGGTGACCAACGCCGAGCACGTGGTCCACGGCCGCAGCCCGGCCATCATCCGGCTCACGACGCAGTCGCGCGAGGGCTGGGTGCGCCTCACCGTGGAAGACTCGGGACCGGGCGTTCCCCGGGAGATCCGCGCGCGCATCTTCGACCCGTTCTTCACCACCAAGGGCCCCGATGAGGGCACGGGCCTCGGGCTCGCGATCTGCCAGCGCGTGGTGACGGAGGTGGGAGGGAGGATCTGGCTCGAGGACTCCGAGCTGGGCGGCGCCAAGTTCGTGGTCGAGATGCCGGCCGCGCCGGAGCATGTCGAGGCGAGCACCATCGGCTGAGCCGGCCGGCCTCCCCCGCTCAGTGCTCCAGAATGCGGGTGCGGTACAGTGCGAGGACGATCAGGCCGTAGCCGCCGAGCGCGACGAGCAGCGCCGTGAGCCGCCAGTCGAAGCTGAAGCGGGTCGCGCCCACCGCCGCCGCCACGAGCCAGGCGGCGCTGGCGCCGAAGCCGAGCACGATGACTTCCTTGCGCGCCATCAGGATGCCGAACACGTAGCCCCAGCTGAACCCGGCGACCGCGAGAAACATCACGCCCTGAGGAATCTTCATCGGATCGATCAGGTTTAGGGCGCCGGCGAAGAAGCAGAACAGACCGAGCACGGTGTAGGCGGCCAGGTGCAAAGCGAGCGGGAGCGGGACGGTGCCCATCTTGTTGAAGGTCATGCCTGAAACCTAGACGCCGAGACGCCAAGACGCCAAGACGCCGAGGGGGTGACGTGCAAGCGACGAGGACGTATCTCGAGCTGAGGGAGCCAGGCCAGTTTCGGCCCGCCTTCGGCCACTTCCCGGAGGTCGTGATCGAGCGTGTCCGGGTTCCCACCCCCGAGGTCTATCGTGATTGCTACCGCACCGTGGGCGAGGCGTACCACTGGCGCGACCGTTGGGACTGGAGCGACGCCGAGATCCGCGCCCATCTCGCACAGCCAGAGATCACGCTGCACGTGGCGCGCCGGGACGGCGCGCTCGCCGGGTGGTACGAGCTGCGCCGCGTGCCGGAGGACCGCTCGGTGGAGATCGCGTATTTCGGACTCGCCCCGGCGGCGATCGGCCGCGGGCTCGGCAAACACCTGCTGTCGTGCGCCGTGCGCGATGCCTGGGCGCTCGCGCCGTCGCGCGTGTGGCTCCACACCTGCACGCTCGACCATCCCGCTGCGCTGCCGAATTACGAGAAGCGGGGCTTCGCGCGGTACAAGACCGAGACATACGAGGTTAACTTCCCTCCGTGAACTTCACGCTCTCGCGCGCGCAGAAGCTGATCATTGCCGCCGTGGTGATCGTGCCAGTTCTGCTGTTCGCGCTGTACACCTGGACGGCCCTGAGCTGGAGCTACTCCACCGGCGAGCGGGCCGGCTACGTGCAGAAGTTCTCCAAGAAGGGCTGGGTCTGTAAGACGTGGGAGGGCGAGCTCGCCCTCGTGTCCATCCCGGGGACGATGTCGGAGAAGTTCTACTTCACCGTGCGGGACGATGCGGTCGCCGCCCGCGTGAACCAGACGATGGGCAAACGCGTGGCCCTCCGGTACGAGCAGCACAAAGGCATTCCGACCAGCTGCTTTGGTGAGACGGAGTACTTCGTGGTCGACGTGAAGAGCGTGGAATGACGACGGCGAACAGCTTCGGGTCGCTGGCGCAGCTCAAGGCCGGGGGCCGCACCTTCCAGATTTTCCGGCTGGACGCGCTCGAGCGGCGCGGACTCCCCGTCTCCCGCCTCCCGTATGCGCTCCGCATCCTGCTCGAGAACCTGCTGCGCCGCGAGGATGGTCAGGTGGTGCGCGTCGCGGACATCGAGAAGCTGGCGCGCTGGGATCCCAAGAAGACACCCGACGACGAGATCGCGTTCATGCCGGCGCGCGTCCTGATGCAGGACTTCACCGGCGTGCCGGCCGTCGTGGACCTGGCCGCCATGCGCGACGCGATGCAAGCCATGGGCGGCGACCCGAAAAGGGTCAACCCGCTGCTTCCGGCCGAGCTGGTGATCGACCACTCCGTGATCGTGGACGAGTTCGGCACGCCCACCGCCTTCCAGGTGAACGCCGACCTCGAGCTGCAGCGCAACCGCGAGCGCTACGCGCTGCTGCGCTGGGCGCAGCAGACGTTCCGGGACTTCCGCGTGGTTCCCCCTGACACGGGGATCGTGCACCAGGTGAATCTCGAGTACCTGGCACGAGTCGTCTTCACGAGTGAGAGCACCGCGACAGACGCCAAGACGCCAAGACGCCAAGGGGTGCCGCAGGCGTATCCCGATACGCTGGTCGGCACCGATTCGCACACTACGATGATCAACGGCCTCGGCGTGCTGGGCTGGGGCGTCGGCGGCATCGAAGCCGAGGCGGCCATGCTGGGTCAGCCGGTGTCGATGCTGATTCCGCAGGTCGTCGGGTTCCGTCTGACCGGCAGGCTGGCCGAGGGCGCGACCGCGACCGACCTGGTGCTCACCGTGACGGAGCTGCTCCGCAAGAAGGGCGTGGTCGGGAAGTTCGTGGAGTTCTACGGCCCGGGGATCGCCACTCTACCCGTGGCGGACCGCGCCACCATCGGTAACATGGCGCCCGAGTACGGCGCGACGGTGGGCATCTTCCCGGTCGACCAGGAGACGCTCCGCTACCTCGAGTTCACGGGACGCCCCAAGGAGCAGGTGCAGCTCGTCGAGGCCTATATGAAGGAGCAGGGCCTGTTCCACTCGGCCACGAGCCCCGAGCCCGCGTATTCCGACACCCTCTCCCTCGACCTCGCGACCGTGGAGCCCAGCCTCGCCGGGCCGCGTCGCCCACAGGATCGCGTCGCGCTGCGCGACGTGCCGCGCAACTTTCAGCTCGTGCTGCCGACGCTGGTCAAGCCCACGTCGCCGATAGCCCCGCCTACTGACGTGCGCAACCACTGGGAGGCCGAGGGGGGCCAGCCGTTCGGCGGCGGCACGGCCGTGGCGGCGCCGCCGCCCCGCACCCACGTCGACCTCACGATCGACGGCACCGCATGCAAGCTGCGTCATGGTTCGGTCGTGATCGCCGCGATCACGAGCTGCACCAATACCTCGAATCCATCTGTGATGATCGCCGCCGGCCTGGTCGCGAAGGAGGCCGTCGAGCGCGGCCTCACGTCGCAGCCGTGGGTCAAGACCAGCCTCGCGCCCGGCTCGAAGGTCGTGACCGATTATCTCCAGCAGGCAGGGTTGATGCGGTATCTCGAGCAGCTGCGGTTCCACCTCGTGGGCTACGGCTGCACCACCTGCATCGGGAACTCGGGCCCGTTGCCCGAGGCCGTGTCCACCGCCGTGGCGGAGGGCGAGCTGGTGGTCTGCGCCGTGCTCTCGGGCAACCGCAACTTCGAAGGCCGCATCCAGCAGGAAGTGCGGGCCAACTACCTCGCGTCACCGCCGCTTGTCGTCGCCTACGCCCTCGCGGGGCGGATCGATCTCGATCTCCAGGCCGATCCCCTGGGGACGGGGAAGGACGGAAAACCGGTCTACCTGCGCGACATCTGGCCGTCGGCCAAGGAAGTCGACGACCTGGTCCGCTCATCCATCAAGTCGGCGATGTTCCACAAGGAATACGGCGAAGTGTTCACGGGCGACGCGCGCTGGCGCGGCCTGCCGGTGCCGGCAGGCGATCGCTTCGCGTGGGAGCCCGCGTCGACCTACATCCGACAGGCGCCCTACTTCGACGGCACGCCCAGGACGCCCGCACCTGTCGCGGACATTCGCGCTGCGCGGGTGCTCTGTCTCTTGGGCGATAGCATCACCACGGATCACATCTCGCCCGCGGGCTCGATCCGCAAGACCAGCCCGGCCGGGAAGTACCTCGTCGAGCACGGCGTGGAGCCGCTGGACTTCAACTCCTACGGCTCGCGCCGGGGCAACCACGAGGTGATGGTGCGCGGCACGTTCGCGAACGTGCGACTCAAGAACCTGCTCGCACCGGGGACCGAGGGGCCGGTCACCCTGCATCTCCCCGACGGCGAGCAGATGACGATCTACGACGCTTCGGTCAAGTACCAGGCCGAGGGCGTGCCGCTGTTGGTGATCGCCGGGAAGGAATACGGCGCGGGGTCTTCACGCGACTGGGCGGCGAAGGGCCCCAGGCTGCTCGGCGTGCGGTCCGTAATCGCGCAGAGCTACGAGCGCATCCACCGCTCCAATCTCGTGGGGATGGGCATCCTACCGCTGCAGTTCCTGAGCGGCGAGACTCCCGAGACGCTCGGCTTGACGGGCAGGGAGACGTTCGATCTGACCGGGCTCGCCGCCCTGCTCACCGAGGGATTCCCGCGCGGCAAGGAGCTGACGGTCACGGCCACGCGCCCCGACGGGTCGACGATGCGGTTCCGGACGACGGTGCGGATCGATACGCCGCAGGAGCTGCAGTACTACCGGCACGGCGGGATTCTCGAATACGTCCTGAGACAGCTGCTCCAGGAGAAAGCCTAAGCGTCCGTTTCTACAGGCTTAGCTGCAGCCGCCCGTAGTAGAATCCACCGTTCATACCGAACTGCGTGACCCGCCGACTGTAGACGAACCGGCCGAGACTGATGTTCGCCGGGTGCACCTGGCGATCGGGGTGGGCGTTGAAGATGTTCTCCCCGCCGACCGCGAGCCGGACGCCGCGGCCCAGCTCGTACGACAGGTCGAGGTCGAACAGCGTCTTGGCGCCGAAACGCTCGTCGTTCGCCGGGTTGGTGGGATGGCGGTACACGATGGCGCCGTAATAGGTGGACCGGGCAAGACCCGCGAAGCGCCCCCGCGCATACCGCGCCGTCACGCCGCCTTTTTCGCGCGGCAACGCATCTTCGAGCCGGTTCCGGTCCTCGCGATTCAGGAGGATGTTGCGGACGGCGGGCAGGTTTCCGGTGGTGAACGTGTCCGCCATGGCCTGCGGGACGTTGACCCGCTCCACCTCGGTCTTCGTGAAGTTCGCCGATCCCGTCAGCGAGAGCGTGCCTCTCGCGACCTGGCGGCTGTGCGTGACGACGACGTCGAGCCCGATCGTGCGCGTGTCCACGGCGTTGGTGAAGAACTGCGCGGTCGTCACGCCCAGCCGCTGGAACGGTGCGAGCAGCCGTCGGACCACGGTGCCGACGGCCGGGTCGGAGCTCTGGAACTGGCTCGAGATCACGATCCGGTCGGCGATGGTGATGCGATAGGCGTCGGCCGTGAGCGACCAGTTGCTCGCGGGCCGGGCGACCACGCCGAGGCTGAGATTGACGGACGTCTCCTGCTTGAGCGGCGGCACGCCGAACGTCTGCGTCACGCGGCTCTCGTTGTTGCTCGTCAGGATGCGATTGGGAACGAGGGCTCCGCTCGTGTCGAGCACGAATTGGTTGCTCACGTTATTGAACCACACCTGGCCGAGCGAGGGAGCGCGGAAGCCCGTGCTCGCCGCCGCCCGCAGGGCGAGCGCGGGAACCACCTGGAACCGCGTGGCCACTTTTCCATTCACCGTGCCGCCGAAGTCGCTGTAGTGCTCGAGTCGGCCGCCGACGTCGATCAGGAGACGTTCGCTCACCTGGCTTTCGAAGCCCCCGTACACGCCGAGGCTGTTGCGCGTGCGGTCGACTTGATTGGACGGCTGGAAACCGGGGAACACTTGCGCGCCGGATTCCTTGGGGGCGCCGGTCGACGTGGTGTCGAAGTCGATGCCCGGCCGGGCGCCGCCGTTGCCGAGCTGCCAGGACGCTTCCTCCCCGGCGTCGATCCGGTACTCCTCCCGGCGAAACTCGCTGCCCGCCACGAACGACACGGAGCGGAAGCCGCCCACACTCCCGAGCGGCCGGACGAGGTCCAGGTTGCCGACCGTCTGGCTGAACGACAGGCGCCCCGCGTCGAACGTCGTGGGGCTCGCAGCTCCCATGGAAGCGTTGTCCGAGTGGTCCACGAGGAAATGGAACCCGTTGCTTCCATGCGAGACGCTGAAGTCCACGTCCCAGGCGTCGATACTGCCTCGGACGCCGGCCGCCGCCGACTGGTCGTCGATGATCGTATGGATGTCGGGGAGGAAGCCGAAGGGATACAGCTGGGGCACCACGCGCCCTTCCTGACTCGGCAGCCGGAAGAACCCCGCCGACAGCCCGTCGCGATGCCCGAGACCACCGAAGCTGTAGAACTCGGCGGTCTCGCCGAGTGGCACGACCGCGTTGTAAAACGCCATCCCCTCGGTCGCCGCGCTCTGCCCGACGCGCATCGTGAAGTCCTGGCGCGTGCGGTTGTTGGCGCGCAGGGCCGAATCGGTGCCGGCCTGGGTCGTGATCCCGAGGAAGATGTCGTTGCCCGAATACGGCGCCGCGCGATTGGTCGCGCCGCGATCGACATATTGGGCCGTGACGTTGAAGAACCCCCGGTCGCCGATCAGAAAGCCGTAGTTCGCGTCCGCCTTGACCTGATCGCCGTCGTGGCGGCTCGGAAGATCGGAGACGCCGCCGCCGCCCGGCGTGGTGCCGACGGTGGCACTCGCGTCGACGTGCTCGGTCTGCCGCTTCAACACGATGTTGATCACGCCGGCGATCGCGTCCGAGCCGTACTGGGCCGCGGCACCGTCCCGCAGCACCTCGATGCGCTCAATAGCCGCCGCGGGGATCGCGTTGAGATCGACCCCCACCGTGCCTCGGCCGAACGTGCCGTTCACGTGGACGAGCGCGCTCGAGTAGCGTCGCTTGCCGTTGACCAGCACCAGCACCTGGTCGGGGCCGAGGCCGCGAAGACTCGCGGGATTCACATGGTCCGACCCGTCGGCGATCGTCTGATGCAACGCATTGAAGGAAGGCTCGAGCGTCGCGAGCATCTGGTTCACTTCGGTCACGCCCGTCTCGGTCATCTCCTGCGCCGTGATCACGTCGACCGGCACCGGCGTTTCGGTGGCGGTGCGCGACGTGCGGGCGCCCACCACCACGACCTCGTTTAGAGGCAGGGGCGTCGCGGTGAGCTTGAAATCCGCGGTGACCGTCTGTCCCGCCGTCACCGTCACCCGTTGCTCCCCAGGCTCGTAGCCGATCAGTCGTGCGCGCACGGCGTGCGCGCCCGCCGGGACGCTGAGCCGATACTCCCCCTTCTCGTTGGTGAGCACGCTTCGCGCCGTCCCGACGATCACGACGCTCACGCCGGAGAGGCGGGCCCCCGACTCGGCCGTCACGACGGTCCCCGAAACGGTGCCGGCCTGCTGTGCGGCGAGCGGGGAGATGACCAGGAAAGCCGCGTAGAGCGGCAAGGCGTAGGCGCGTCTCATGTGCCACCGGCAGGATGACGGACGCCGTCACATGTGGCAAAAAACACGCCGCCGTGGGCGGCGGCTACCGCGCGTCGCCGAGGGCCCGGACTCGGGGCTCGAGCGCCATGCGCTCGAGCTTCTCGAGCGGCAGCGCCAGCAGGAGATCGATCCGCCTGCTGAGCAGCAGGAACGCCTCCCGGAACGCTGCCCGCTTGGTGACCTCGTCGCCTGCGACCTCGGCGGGATCCGGCATCCCCCAATGCGCCAGCGCCGGCTGCCCGGGAAAAATTGGGCACGATTCCTTGGCGCGATCGCATACGGTGATGACGAAGTCCCACGGCTCGCGCTCCAGGCCGTCGATGCCGCGCGGCGCGCGGCCGCGCCACGGCACGGCGTACTGGCGCAGCGTTTCGATCGCGAGCGGGTTCACGCGGCTCGCCGGGCGCGACCCGGCGCTCTGGGCCGCGAACCGGCCCTTTCCTTTCCAGTTCAGCAGCGCCTCCGCCATCTGACTGCGGGCGGAGTTCCCGGTGCAGAGAAACAGGACGCGGAAGGGTCGTCCCGTCACACGGGCCTTCTGGCACGCACGAACGCCCCCATGATCCGGCCGCCGACCTCCCGCGCCAGCACCTCGGCGTCGAGGCCCGCGCCGGTCAATACCGCCCGCGCATCCTCGAACTGATAGATCCGCGTCGGCTCCACGCCCACGTCCACGAACCCCGCGTCGGCGAGCAGTCGCCGGTACTCCTGTTCTTCGAGCGCTCCCGCCACGCAGCCCACCCACAGCTCCATGCTGCGCCGCACGGCGTCCGGGATGTCGCCCCGCACCACCACGTCCGACACGGCGAACCGGCCGCCCGGCTTGAGCACCCGAAACGCCTCGCGCAGCACCCGGCGCTTGTCGGCCGAGAGGTTGATCACGCAATTCGAGATGATCACGTCCACGGAGGCGTCGGGCAGCGGGATGTGCTCGATCTCGCCCTTCAAGAACTCCACGTTCGCGACGCCAGCCTTGCGCTGGTTCTCGCGCGCCAGCGCGAGCATCTCGTCGGTCATGTCGAGACCGTAGGCTTTCCCGGTGGCGCCGACACGCCGCGCCGAAAGCAGGACGTCGATCCCACCGCCCGAGCCCAAGTCGAGCACGATTTCTCCCTCGTGCAGCTCGGCCAACGCGGTAGGATTGCCGCAGCCGAGCGAGGCGAGCACCGCGCCTTCCGGGAGTGCGGCCGTCTCGGCGGCGTCGTAAAGGTTCGAGCTGACGGGGTCGCACCCGCAACTTCCGGTACCCCCGCCACACGTCGCGTGCTCGCCGTCCAGCACGTGTACGGCCGCCTGCCCGTACTTCGCCCGTACCGTCTCCTTGATCCCTTCGCCGCTCATGTGCCCACCTATTCCAAAGGATGGTCTAGCTGCAACAGGCTTCGGCGCAGCTTCCGGCGTGCTTGCCGGGCTCGACGGCGACAGCGAACTCGGCGATCTCGTCGAGCGCGTCGCGGTTCAGCGCGTAATAGACCCAGCGGCCTTCCCGCCGGTCGCTCACCACTCCAGCATCCTTCAGGGTCCTCAAGTGGAAGGACAAGCGCGACTGCGCGGCGTCGAGCACCTGCTGCAGCTCGCACACACAGCGCTCGCCGTGTGACAAGAGCCGCACGATCTCCAGCCGGGTCTCGTCCGAGAGGGCGTGGAACACTCGTGCCGCCTGGCGGATCTCTGGGAGCGTCGTCGCGGGCATGCGCGATAATATATCAATAAATGTTGATGTGTCAATCGACCGAATCCACCGGGGTATAAGCCCGACAATGCTCCGCCGCACCGTCTCAGTCTCACTGGCCGCGCTCGTGGCCGCCGCCTGCCCCGGCAAGGAGTCGCGCTCGTCCGCCGGCGAGACGCCGGGCGTCCAGGACACCGCCTTCGCCGGCACAACGGCCCCGCTCCTGCGCCTGCGTCCCGCCGGGACGGGCGTCCCGGCCGCGCTGCTGCGCTCGGTGACTGCTGCTTCGGCAGTCGGCTACGACCGTGTGGTGTTCGAGCTCGCGAGCGACACTGCGCCCGGGTACCGCGTGCAGTACGCCGCCGGTCCGGTCCGCAGCTGCGCGTCGGGAGATGTGGTATCAGTCGCGGGCAGCGAGCGGCTCGTGATGCATCTGGAGCCCGCCCGCGCGCATGACGACCAGGGCAACCCGCAGCCCCGGGAGCGCGACCTCATGCTCGGGCTCCCGAGCGTGCGGGAGGCGAAGCTGGTGTGTGATTTCGAAGGCCAGGTGGAGTGGGTTCTGGGCGTCACCACGACTGAGCCCTATCGCGTGACCGAACTCACGGGACCTGCGCGCCTGCTGCTCGATGTGAAGCAGGGGCCATGAGCAAGGGGGTCCTCGCGCTGATCGTCCTGTTTGCCGCCTGCCGTCAGGCCCCGGTGGAGCCCTGTCCCGCCGGACAGCTCGCGGCCTCGGTCACGCCGCCTCCCTCCCGACCGTCGCCGTTCGATTCCGCGTTCCGGGCGGCCGGCGCCGAGTTTCACGTGCCGCCGGAGCTGCTCGCGGGACTCGCCTGGGTGGAGACGCGCTGGCAGATGGTGGAGGGGGAGGAGGAGTTTCCCGGACGGCCTCCGGCATTCGGCGTCATGGCATTGCGCGGCGCGGCGCTCGAGCGCGGAGCGGCACTCGCGGGACTGCCGCTCGAGGCGGCGCGTCACGATCCCCTCGCGAACGTCCGTGCCGCGGCGGCCTTGCTCGACCTGTACGCGCGCGAAGCCGGGATCGACCGCACGCGCATCGACGCCTGGTCGCCCGTCGTGGCCCGCTACGGCGGCATCGAGCTCCCCGAGGGACGCGCGGCGTACACGCGCGCAGTGGACCGAGCCCTCGTCCGCACGGGGGCCGGGCCGGGGCTCGTGCCGCCCGCCGCACCGGGCGCCTGCCCCCCGCCTGCGGCGACCGGAGCGCCCGACTACGCGCCCGCGGTGTGGCGGTCATCGCCCAACTTTGACCAGCGGGCGGCCGATTCGACCGGCGCGATTCACATGGTGATCGTCCACACCTGTGAGAGCAACTACGCCAGCTGCTGGAGCTGGCTCGTGAATCCGGTCTCGCAGGCCAGCGCGCATTACGTGGTGAGCGAAGAGGGAAGCGAAGTCTCCCAGCTCGTACTCGAGCGCAACCGCGCGTGGCACATCGCGGCGCTGTACGACTGCGCCTTGAACCGGCGTCACGACTGCCGGCTCAACGGCGTGCAGAGCAACCACTTCACGGTGGGGGTCGAGCACGCGGGCTTCGCGTCGCAGGACTCCTTCCCCGAGGCGCAGCTCGCGGCATCGGCGGCGCTGGTGTGCGACGTCACGCGTGACCGCGGCATCCCGCGCGACTGGCAGCACATCGTGGGGCACGGGCACCTGCAACCGGCGAATCGCACCGATCCGGGACCGCACTGGCCCTGGATCGCCTATGTGCACCGGGTGCAGGCGCTGTGCGGCGAGATTGTGGTGGACGATTCGGCGCAGTTCAACGACACAACGGTGGCCGGCGCGGCGGTGCCGGCGACGTGGGTGGCCTCGGATACGACGCCCGACTTTTACGGTGGCGGCTATCGCTGGGCGCCCACCCAACCGGATGCGGCGGACGGTGCGGTGTTCTCGTTTTTCGTGGCCACAGCGGGCCCGCGCGCGATCGACGCCCGCTGGACCAGCGGGGCGAACCGCTCACCGCTCGCCGCGTACGCGGTAGTCACGGCCGCGGGCGATACGATCGCGACCGTGACCCTGGATCAGCGGACCGGCGGCGGCAGCTGGCACGCCCTCGGCACGTGGCCGTTTCCCGCCGGATGGAATCGAGTCGTGCTGCTGCGGCGCGCCCCGAGCGGCTCGGTGGTGGTTGGGGACGCGGTGCGGGTCAGTGCGACTCGCCCGGCTTCATCATCTGGCGGTGCTGCTGCATCCACGTCTGCATCGAGTCCGCCCACGCCTTGAGCTTGGCGCGCTGCGAGTCGGTGAGGACCGCGCGACTTTGCACCGCCGACGCGAGCGCCAGCCAGTGCGCCTTCCCCATGGCCGCGTGGGCCGCCTGGAAGTGCGTCTTCATGGCGCCGGTGTCTGGCGCGGCGGCGTTCGCCGCCTGCTCGAGCTCCTGCATGTGGGCCTTCGCCTCACCCATGGCGGCGTCCTGCGCGGCCTGGGTGGCCGCGCGCAGCGTCGTGAGCCGCCCCACTTGATCGGCGGTGAGTCCGAGAGCGTCCTTGCGGGCGAGCAGGTGCTGAGGGGTGTACAGCATCACCTGCATCATCGGCCCCATCATCTCCTGCATGGCCATCGGGTCGTCCATCATGTGGCCCATCGGAGGCATGGGCTGCTGCGCGGCGAGCGGAGCGGCGGCGAGGGCGGCGAGCCACAACACGGACAGGCGGTTCATCGTTCGGTCCTCCCTGGTGATTGGCCGAATGATAATGCTGCCCCCGAAGCAGCGTGAGATCGAGATGAGACTACCGCTCGGCGGCCGCGGCCACGGCGGGCTTATCGGTGTCGGACACAGCGAGCCGGATCCACATACCAGCCGCGCCATGACCTGGCACCGCGCAGAAGATGAGGAACGGGCCGCCCTTCCCCGCGACGAACCGGACATCGCTGCCCTGCCCCCCCGAGAGGCCCTGTTCAAGCCGCGCGCTGGTTGCGTGTTCGAACGCCGGTGGCACGGGACCGGTGGGGAGCGTCGCCCCGTCCGGGATGATCTCGACCGAGTGTGGCAGGTTCGGGTCCTCGTTCTTGAAATGGAGCGCAACGGTCCACCCCTGCGGCACCGTGAGCACGAGGCCGCCGCGGCTGAACCCGTTGAAGTTCATGCCACCATTCTTGTCTGTAAGACCCGCCACGAGCTTGAAGTCGACGGTCTTTCTCGCGGCATCCGTACGCAGCCACGTTGGATCTATCTTGCCGCCTGTGGCCGTTTGGGCCGCCGCAGCGCCCACCCCCCAGAGCAGCACCGTCAAACAGGTCAGCCGTCGCATATGGACCGTCTCTCTCTCAAGACGACGCTCGCCGCTAGTACAGCAGCCACGTCAGGATGTACAGCGTGTTGTTGTCGCTCGCCCGGCGCCCGAAGCCATCGTAATTGCTCGAGCTGCCGTTGAACGTGTCGTACGCCACGTACTGGAACTGGAGCCGCAGGTTCTGCCAGGGCATCAGGTCGACCTCGGCGATCAAGCCGTCGTTCTTGGGGCTGCCGGTGCGGCTTCCCGAGACGGGCGCCGGCGCGTAGAGCAGCGTGTCGCTCGTGCCGGTCGTGACAAACGGGGCCAGGGTGAACGCGTACCGCGTGCCGATGTGATACATGGCGTCCATGCGGAACGTGCGCAGTGTGTTCGTCGGGTTTGCCGCGCCCCCGGCGGCCCAGGTCTGCTTCTCGTGAATCCAGGTCCCGTCGAGCGTGAAGCTGTTCGAGCCGAACGAGTGCATGTACGCCAGGTCCACGGCGAAATCGGTGAAGCGATTGGTCGGCCCTTCGACACCGGTGGGGAAGACGCTCGCCGCCATGCCATAGGTGCCTACGGACAGATAGTTCTGTCCCCACGTATTCGGCAGCGCGATCCGCCAGTACGGTGCGGCGCCTTTGATCACGCCGGTAGCCATCGAGTCCAGGGGACGTTGGATGCCGAGCGGCGCCGAGCGATACGCGCCGAATTCCGCGTACACTCGATCGTTCCACATGGTGTAGCCCGTCAGGCCTGCCGCCTGCTGCCCCAGTGTGCCGTCGACCAGCGTGGCGGCGCCCGGCGCCGGCGCCACGGCGGAGCTGCCGTACGGGAAACCCCAGGCGGGCGTGCTGTTCCAGACATCCTGCACGGTGGGATTGTTGTTCAGGCTCAGTCCGAGCGTGGCGCGCTTGGACAGGATGTTCGTATGGGTCGCGAACCGAAAGTCCGCGTTGTCGACGCCCAGCTGGCCGCTCTGTGGATCGAACGTGACCTGCAGGAATCCGCCGACGTGGGGGGTGATCTCGCCCCCGGTGAACAGGCTCAGCTGGTCGGGGAAGAGCACCGTGCCGTTCTGGGTGCCGGGCAGCGCCTTCTTGGTGCTGGTGTACGACGTCTGAAACATCAACGACACCGGGGCCACCAGGTTGAGCAGCAGGCTCTGTTGGCCCTCGGGGCTCTTGCCCTCGAGGGACTCACTTCTCCGGAACACGTAGCCGTTGAGCTTGAACGCCCGTCCCGTGGGCGTGAGCTCCGGGAAATGAGTGTGGCAGGCACTGCAGGCCAGGCCGGTCTGCCGGGCGTAGGTTGGCGTGAGGTGAGCGGCAGCGAGTACGTAGCGCGTGGCGTAGACCCGCAGCGCCCGAGCCGCGTTTTCTCTCTCGCGCTCTCCGGCGCCACCGTCAGCGAGTACAGCACGTGCGGCGCCTGTGACCAAGACGCCAACGAGGACCACGATCCCGACTCGACGTGACATAGGCACTCCGAAGACGAAGGTTCGCGAAGCTCTGCGCGTGAGAAGCAGTTTGCGCGCCGCGTGCGCTCGCCGATGTGAAGACGCGATGAAGAAACCTTCAGAAGACTTCAATCCCCTCGTCCCCTTGATCGTGAGGAGATTCCCCTCCACGAAGATCTTCACCTCTTCCGGCTTAGCTCCGGGGCCGAGCCGGGCGCGGCCAGGGGACGCGGTGCTGTTGTCGGGCCCGATCGGCCGACACGGGATCGCGATCATGGCGGCGCGCGAGGGGATCGCCTTCGACGCCGAGATCGAGAGCGATTCCGCGGCGCTCCCCCCGCTCGTCGAGCGTCTGCGCACGGCCGCCGGCTCCGAGGTGCACGTCTTGCGTGATCCCACGCACGGAGGCGTGGCGAGCGCGCTCAACGAGATCGCCGCGGCGTCGCGTGTCGGGATTGCCCTCGCCGAGGCGCGCATCCCTATCCCCTCGCCCGTGGCCGCGGCGCGCGAGATGCTGGGGTTCGATCCGCTGTACGTCGCGAACGAAGGCGTGCTGGTGGCGTTCGTCGCCGAGCAGGCGGCGGAAGCGGCGCTGACGGCGCTGCGAGGTCACCCGCTAGGGCGCGAGGCCGCGCGCATCGGGCGCGCCGTGGATGCGCACCCGGGGCTCGTCATCCTGGAGACCGCCGTGGGCGGCACGCGCGGTCGTGGACATGCTCCCCGGAGACCAGCTGCCGCGCATCTGCTAGCGCACGCTACGACACCTCGCCACCGTTGACACTGGGTTGACCGCGGGAGTGCAGTATGTGGTCGCTATGGATACACGCCACGACTATGTTGCGGGCATGCGCGAAGGCACGCTCATGACCGCTGAAGAGCTGCTGCGGCTCAACCTCCCTGACAAGCGTACCGAGCTCGTCCGCGGGCGGCTGGTCGTGCGCGATCCCGGTGGCGCCCGGCACGGCGCTGTGGCGATGCGACTCGGATACCGAATCATGGCGCACGTCGAGGCACACGATCTGGGACGGGTCTACGCGGCCGAGACCGGCTTCAAGATCGAATCGGCTCCGGATACCGTGCGCGCGCCCGATGTCGCCTTCATTGCCAAGTATCGTCTTCCCGAAGCGGAGCCGCGGGGCTACCCGGGTTGGGCGCCTGACCTCGCGGTCGAAGTGCTGGCGCACGACGACCATCCCGCCGAGACGCTCGAAAAGATCGCTCAGTGGTTGAAGGCCGGAGTCCGCCTGGTCTGGATCGTCGATTCCGAAAGGCGGACTGGTCGGGTCTATCGCGCCGACGGCAGCGACTCCGTGGTGGGTCCGGATGGCACGCTGGACGGAGAGGACCTGCTGCCGGGGTTCCGCTGTCCACTCGCCGAGCTGTGGTGAAGGCTCTCCCGCTTCGCCTCACCACGGAGCGCCCACAGCAGCAGCTTGCGAATAAGCACGACGCCCCAGCCGGCCCACCGCCAATAGCGCCGGAACTGCGTGCGCGCCGCTTCGTCGGTCGCGAGGACCCTTGTCTCCGTGCGAAAACGCGTGAGCGCCGGGCCCAGCGGCTCGGCCTCGAGGGTCCAGACGATCTTGACCATCTCCGGCTCCGCAAACGCCACGAACCGATCCGGCTCGACCGGTCTGAACACCACGTCACCCTTCCACGGTTGGGTCGCCGACCCGACGACCACCTCGCGGCCGGGGCGCTCCGCGAGAATCGCCCAGCCGAGCGCCGTCGTCTCCGCCACGAGCCCCCGGGGCCGGGCCGGCGGCTCCGTCGCGCGCAGCAGCTTGGCGCGCAGCCAGAAGATGGCGCGGACCAGCGGGATGGATTGCATGTCGAGATTGCGCGCGACGTCGAACACGAGCGCCGCCGGGGCGCGGACGAGCACCTCGTGGCATTCGGTGATGTCCGCGTGCGGCATGAAGCGCTCGATGAGTCTGCTCGCCCCGGCTGCGGTCACGGCCTTGGGTGTCGTGAGGGTCGCCATGAAGGACTCCTTGTCGGGTGCCGCTGTGAGTGTACGCCGAGCGGAGTGAACTTGGTGTAAGACGCCGATGAAGGCCCGTTCACGGGCGCGTCTGTTCCTGGCGCTCGGCGCGGGACTCGTCGGCCTCGCCGTGCTCATCACCGCGATCAGCGGAGCGTGCTTCCTGTACACGGTGCTTGGCATCGATACGCGGCCGCGCGCGCGACCGCGGTCCGAGGTGAAAGTCCAGCTGGCGCACCAGCTGCGCTGACGTCGAGCCTTGCTCCCGCGACGCGGGAGCGGGATGTTCCGGCTTGTGGCCCGCTCGATCCGCGGCGCCCTCGCGCTCGCGAGCCTGGGCGCGCTGGCGCTGGCACGACCACCACAAGCTTCCTCCCAAAGCGGCACCGACGCCTGGCGGCCCCAGACCGTGCCGCTCTGGGGCGCGAGCTATTCCCCGGACATTGGACTCCTCGTCAGGGCGGGGATCACTCACACCCGCTATGGATTCCGGGCGCTGCCCGCGAGCACGCGACTGCTCGCCGAGGCCGCTTATGCGAGCAGCGTACACAGCTGCCGCCTAAACCTGGCAGGTGAGTTCCGGCGGCCGCTCTTTCCGGCAATTCTCTTCGTCGAGCTGCGTGCCTCGGGCCTGGAGCGCACTCGGTTCTATGGCACGGGCAACGAAACCGACGGGTCGCGGCCGGACAGCGTGTATCGGGTCCGCCAAACGCAGCTGCTACTCCAGCCACGTGTGGCCGTCCCCCTGGCACCCCGTCTCCGGCTGACCCTGGGGCCGCTGCTCGACTACACGCACACCCCGGTCGACGCCGGCACGGTCCTGGCCCTCGCCCGGCCGTACGGGGCGGGCGACTTCGGCCAGATCGGCGCGCGCGCCGCGCTCGAGCTCGACACGCGCGACGTCCCGACCGCTCCGGCCCGCGGGCTGCACCTGAGCCTCGCCTCGCAATGGTACCCCGCCCTGTGGGATGTCGGCAGCCCCTTCGCGAGCTGGTCGGCGGAGGCGTCGACCTACCTCTCGGCCGGCGACCCGCCCGTCGCGACCCTGGCCCTGCGGGCGGGCGGGACCGCGGTGAGCGGAACCGTGCCGTTCCAGGAGCTGGTGTACGTGGGCGGCGAAACGACGGTCCGGGGCTACGCCGAGCAGCGGTTCGCGGGACGGCGCGGCGCCTATGGGAACGTCGAGCTGCGGTTGCCCGCCGGCCGCCTGCCGTTCGCCGACGTCGGCCTCTTCGGGCTCGCGGACGCGGGGCGCGTATGGACCCACGGCGAGGCGTCCGACCGCTGGCACGCCGCGGGGGGAGGCGGGCTGTGGCTCGCCTGGCAGCACCGCCGGGCTACCACCGTGTCGGTCGCGGTGGCCCGGAGCCCCGAGCGCACGGCGGTCTACGTCCGCGCGGGTTTCATGTTCTAAGGGTTGAACTCCGACCAGGGGCGCGGCGTATACAGAGTGGCGTTGACGTCTCGCCCACCCACCTCGAGGAGCATCGCATGCGGATCGCCCTGTTGACCCCCGCCGCCGCTGTCGTGTTCGCCGCCTGCGTCGCTCCCACCCCCGGCAGCCTCCGATCCGGGCCGGACCCCGTGGGCACGCGCTATATCAACCCCGGCACCCTGGCCGCCCTTCCCGGCTTTACCCACGCGGTGAAGGTGGGGTCGACCGTGTACGTGTCCGGGGAGGTGTCGCTCGATTCAACGGGCCAGCTCGTGGGTCCGGGGGACCTGCGCGCCCAGGCGACGCAGGCGTTCGCGAATCTCGCGACCGTGCTCCGCATCGCCGGCGTGACGCCGGCCGAGGTCGCCAAGCTCACCATCTACGTCGTCAACGCCAAGCCGACCGATCTCGACGTGATCCGCGCGGCCGCGCCCGACTTCTTCCCGCAGCGCAACTCGCCGGCTGGAACGATCGTTGGCGTGCAGAGCCTGCCGCGGGAGGGCCTGCTGATCGCCGTCGATGCGACGGCAGTCGCGCGCGCCATGATTCTGCCGCGCGAGGAGCGCGACCGGTACCGCGAGCGGCCCTAGGACGCCCCTTCGGGTGGCCCCCCTGCAACCGAGGTGCGGACGTGTGGGGTCCTCGGATCAGTACTTGGCCTGCATGTACGCAACGCCCTTGTGCACGGTCTGTCGCCAGGCCGATTCCACGGCGGGCGTGAACTGGGGGTCGCTGTTGCGTACGGTATCGATCAGCGCCTCGATGAACGGCTGATACATCTACGGATCGACACCCAACTCTCGCCGGCTGTGCCGCTCGGCCACGCGCGCGAGGATCGTCGGCTCCCGCTCCGGTTGGTTGGGGAAGATGAGCAGCAGGCCGAACGCGTGGCGCAACAGGTTGTTCTGCCGCTCGAAGTCCGTGTGCGCGAACCGCGGCTTGGCCTGTGGACAGCGGATGAAGAAGTTGCGGTAGAAATCCTGCAGGGAGTGCTCGGCAACGCAGCACCGGTCGTAGCTCGCCTTCGCCACGGTCATCGTCGCGCGGTCCACGTCCTCCCCGCCCCGGCTCATGCCGCGTGCCGCGCGTCGGTGGCGCCAAACAGCTCGCACTCGAGCCGCACGCCGCTCGCCAGATTGACGGCCCGGATTGAGCCACCGTGCAGCCGCGTCACCGCCGCTGCGAACGCGAGCCCGAGCCCCGTCCCCGTCCCCCGTGTCCGGGCCTGGTCGGCGCAGTACAAAGGCTCGAACAGATGCGCCATTGCGTCGCTGGCCAGGGGCGAGCCGGAGTTCTCCACGGCGAGACGCAGCGCGCGCCCCGTCGCCGTCGTGGCGACCCCGACCGTGCCGCCTAGCGGCGCGAACTTCACGGCGTTGTCGAGCAGCTCCCCGATCAGGCGTCGGGTGAGCGCGGGATCGAGCGCGACAGGACCCAGCTCGGGATCGAGCTGCGTGTGCACGGTGAGGTCCTTGTCCTCGATCCGCCCGCGCATGGCCTCAAGCGCGCCGCGGACGAGCGCGTTGACGTCGGTTGGGGCTGGGTAGGCGGTCACCAAACCCGCGTCCGCCCGGGTGATGAGCAGCAAGTCGTCGCTGAGCGCCGTAAGGCGGTCGATTTCCTCGAGGGCGCTGTGCAGTACGCGCTGATAGTCACGGGAGCTGCGCTCGAAGCGGAGCGCCACCTCGATCTCCCCCCGCAGCGCCGTGAGCGGGGAGCGCAGCTCGTGGCTCACGTCCGCCGTCAGCCGCCGCTGGTTCTTGAAGGCCGCGTCGATACGCCCCAGCATACGGTTCAAGACCGCGACCAGTCCCCGGTATTCGTCGGTATCGGCGTGCGCCACGATCCGCTGGTCGAGCGTGCCCGCTTCGATGCGGGTCGCCTGTTCCGTGATCTCGCAGACCGGTTGCACGGCCGATCCCGCGAGCCACCACCACGCCCCCACAAACGTCGCCATGGTCACGAGCAGGACCACGCCCAAGACCACCGGAACCACCGTGGCCCGGATCGGGGTCGGATCGAGATGGTGCTGGAAAAACAGATGGCTGCCGTACAGCACGGCGGCGACGACGGCGAGCAGACCGACACCCATGGTCGCCGCGAACCGGACGGCCAAGTCCGCCGCAGCGACCGGTTCACTCCTCGGCCCGATCCGGGGAGACGAGCCGGAAGCCTACTCCTCGCACGGTGTGAAGCAGCTCGAGATCCGCTGCCTCCTTGAGCTTCCGCCGGAGATTCCCGACGTGTACGTCCACCACGTTGCTCTCGGGATCAAAATGCAGGTCCCACACTTTCTCGAGTAGCTCCGTGCGCCGGATGACCTCCTCCGGGCGCAGCAGAAAGTGCTCGAGCAGCTGGAACTCCTTCGGAGTCAGCTCGAGCTTCTTTCCTTTGACCTTCACCTTGTGTTTCAACCGGTCCAGCTCGATCGCCTCATAGGTCAGGAGCTCCGTGCGACTCGCGCCGCCGCGCCGCACCAGCGCCCGGATGCGCGCCAGCAGCTCGTCGAACTTGAACGGCTTCGGGAGGTAGTCGTCGGCGCCGGCATCGAGCCCGCGCACGACGTCCTCGGTCGTGTCGCGGGCCGTGAGCATCAGGATCGGCGTCTTGCGACCCTCGCGCCGCAGCTCCGACGCCACCTGCAGGCCGTTCTTCTTGGGGAGCATCACGTCGAGCACCACGACATCGTAGTCGTAGACATGAGCGAGCGTGGTGGCCTCTTCACCGTCGGGTGCGACGTCCACGGCGTATCCTTCTTCCCGCAGGCCCTGCTCGATAAAGCCGGCGACTTTGCGATCGTCTTCCACCACGAGGATTTTCATATGGCTGGCAGTCTAGGCGTCCGGCGCTGAACCGAGTCTAAAGAAGCGGTGAAGGAATCCTCATGTGTCGGTAGTCTTCAACGGAAGGGCAAGCGTAAAGTTCGCTCCCCGGCCCACGTCGCTCTGGACCGTGAGTCGGCCGCCGAGCACCTCGGCCAACCGGCGGGACACGGGCAGCCCGAGCCCTGTCCCCACGCCGGAGTGCGGATCGAACCGCTCGAACGGCTCGAAGATGCGGCCCTGCAGATCCGGCGGAATCCCGGGCCCCCGATCGATGACCGCGAAGCGCATTTCGGAATCGACGGCGGCCACGCGCACCACCACGGCCTCGCCCTCGGGCCCGTGCCGTACGGCGTTGGACAACAGGTTCACCAGAATCTGCTCCAGTCGCATGGGGTCGGTGCGGAACGGGCTGGCGCTCTCCACGCCCTGCACCTCCAGCTGGACCCGTTTCGCTTCCGCCGCCGGGCGGACGCCCGACAACGCGCGCTCGATCGCGACCGGCACGTCCACCGTGCGCCACACCGGTCGCATCTTGCCGGCGTCGAGCCGCGTGAGATCGAGGAAATTGTTGAGGAGCGTGATCGTCCGCTCAGCGCTCTCGTACACTTCGCGCGCCGCCCGGGCCGCGGTCTCCGGAGACTTCCCCCGCACTAGCCGCTCAGCCCATCCGTACACGCCCGCGAGCGCGTTGCGCAGCTCATGGTTCATCATGGCGAACGACAGGTCCCGCTGCCGCTGCATCTCCCGCACCTGCCCCAGGAGCCGCTGCGCTTCGTCGTTCAACCGGGCGTTCTCGATCGCGACCGCGGCGTGCGCCGCCAGCAGGACTGCAATCGCCTGATCCTCGGCGTCGAACTCGGGCGCCCCCAGCTTCTCCGTGAGGTACAGGTTCCCGAACACCTGCCCGTGACTGACGATCGGGACCCCGAGAAACGACTTCATCGGAGGATGGTGCGGCGGGAAACCGGAGCGCTTGGGATGCCGCGTGATGTCCCGTCTGCGGATCGCTCTGGGCTCACGGATGAGGAGACCGAGCAGGCCGCGGCCGGTGGGGAGCGCGCCGATGCGATCCCGCTCCGCCTGGGAGATACCCGACGCAACGAACTGGCTCAAGGACTTATGGTCCGGCGCGAGCACGCCGAGCGCGGCGTACCGGGCACCGACCACCTCGCGCGCCGAATCGACCACCTGTTGCAGCACGCGATCGAGCGAGCGCTCCGAGAACTGGGCGACGCTCGCTGACAGCAGGCGCTCGAAGCGGCGCCGCACGCGCGACGCTTCGGCTGTGGCCTTCGGGGCTCCGCTTCGGGGGCGCTTCCTGAGCAAGCGGTACTCGCACGCTGAAGCCTGAAGTGGAAACAGTATGAGCGCTTCGCTGGAGAGAAGCTAGCCTCACCGCGGGTTCTTTCCATGCCGCTCAGGGAGCGTGAGCAGCACTGCGCCCGTAACGCCGCCCGAGCGCGAAATTGGCGAAGTACGGTAACGAGGACGGCGTCCGGGGACGGGCCCCGGGCGCCGTGGTCCGACGCCGCTGCACCGGCCGTGCCTCCTAGTGCCCCATCCCCGCCACCTGCTGCGGCGCGCCCACCTGGATCAGACCGACGGCTCCCTTCGCCGCGTCGGCGAACGCGTGCGTGACGAAGGCATACGTCCCCTCGCCGCTCGCCGCCTGGTCGAACACCGTCTCGAACACCGCACCACCGCCCGCGGGGACTCCCCACGTCTGCACGCTGTGCAGCGGGTGCCGCGGATCGCCGTCGGGGTACACGTTGTCGAACACCGTGCCCACGATGTGAAAGTCGCTCGTGAAGCTCGGGCCGGCGTTCACGACGAACAGGCGAACGCGATCGCCCACGTCGACGTGCAGCGGATGCTCCTGGTACTGGAACGCCCGGCCGTTGAACACGACGTAGCTCGCCTGACGGTCCAGCGCCCGCTGCCAGTTGGCCTGCCCCGGCAACGCGCTGTCGCCTCCCTGGACGTAGAACTCGCTCTGCACGATCACGAACTCCTTCTCCACCTTGACCGGCCAGCCCCCCTTGGGGTCCACGATGATCGGCAGATACATGCCTTGCATCAGGTGGAGCAGCACCGGCGGCGTGCCACAGTGCACCAGATATGCGCCCGGATCGCGCGCCGTGAACTCGAAGGAGAGCGAGTCCCTGGGCACGATGGTCCGGAACGCCTTGTTCATCGGGATGCGGGCCGCGTGGAAGTCGATCGAGTGCGGCATCGAGGCTTCGTTCACCAGCTTGATCCGTACCAGATCGCCCTGACGTACCCGGACGACCGGGCCCGGCGCACTGCCGCCGAACGTCCAGCCCGTATACGTCACGCCTTTGGCGATCTCGATTGTGGCGTCACGGATTGGAATGCGGAATTCCTTGACCGCGGCGGCCGACACCGGGGCGAGCTCGGCGGGATAACTCGGGCTCCTGGGCACGGTCGCCGAGCCGAAGTCCGTCACCTGAACCTCCGGGGACCACGACAGCTGCACTGCCGCCGGAGTGGCGAGCGCGACAGCGACGATGACGATACCGACGACCTTCCCGTGCATACCGTGCTCCCTGTCGATGTGGATGGATCGGGTTCGGGTCAGTCTAGCATGGCGCGGTCGGGGGCCTCATGAAAACGGTGTGAAGGGACCTTCAGATGTGAAACAGCGCGGTGAGCGAGCGTCACAGTGCGATGGTCTGGCCGTCCCCCGCGACCTGCACATCCCAGGCGTAGCGCGCGCGAATCGCGGCGGCGAGCGCCGCGCTCGCCTGGGGCTCGCCGTGCACGAGATAGGTGACGCGCGGCGGGCGCGCAAAACCGCCCAGCCAGCGGAGGATCTCGCCTGAGTCGGCGTGCGCCGACAAGGCGTCGATCCGCTCCACGCGCGCGCGCACCGGCACCGTCTGGCCGAGCAGCTTGAGCTCGGTCGCCCCATCCTCGAGCGCCCGACCGCGGGTCCCTACCGCTTGAAACCCGACGAATAGGACCGTGGTGCCGGGATCGCCCACGCGTTGCGCCAGGTGGTGCAGGATCCGCCCGCCCGTCGCCATGCCGCTCGACGAGATGATGATCGCGGGCCCGCGCACGCCGTTGATCGCCCGGGAGTCCTGCTCCGTGCGCGCCACGTGCAGCTGCGCCGGCGCGAGCGGCTGCTCTCCGGCCGCGAGCGCCCGCGCCATCTCCGGGTCGCAGTCCTCGGGGTGGCGCCGGTAGACGTCCGTCACCTCGATCGCCATCGGACTGTCGACGTACACGGGGAGGATAGGGACCCGTCCCGCCCGCTCGAGCCGGCGCAGCATCCAGAGCAGCTCCTGGGTCCGATCCACGGCGAACGCGGGCACCAGGATCGCGCCGCCCCGACGCGCGGCGTCGCTCACCACGCGCGCGAGATCGTCCTCCGCGCCGGTCGGGTGCGGCCGGTCGCCGTAGGTCGACTCGACGAGCAGCACGTCGGCTGCGAGTACGGGCTCGGGATCCCGCAGAATCGGCCGGTCGTAGCGCCCCAGGTCGCCCGAAAACACCAGTCGCGTCCCTTCACTATCGAGCTGGACCGTGGCCGAGCCGAGGATGTGTCCCGCCGGGCGCAACACCGCCGTGGCGCCGTCCGCGACCGGGAACGGCGCGTCGTAGCCGCGCGGTTGCCGCTGCGCCAGCGTGGTCCGCGCGTCGCGCTCCGTATAGAGTGGCAGTGCCGGCTGGTGCTTGGAATAGCCCTTGCGGTTGGCCCGATCGGCTTCTTCTTCCTGGAGGTGCGCGGCGTCGGGGAGCACCACCGCCAGCAGGTCGGCCGTGGCAGACGTGCAGTAGATCGGCCCCCGGAAGCCCTGCCGGGAGAGCAGCGGCAGGTACCCCGAGTGGTCGATGTGCGCGTGCGACAACAGCATCGCCGCGATGGAGCGGGGATCGGGGACGCGCTCCCGCCAGTTCCGGAGGCGCAGCTCCTTCAGTCCCTGGAACAGCCCGCAGTCGAGCAGGATGCGGCGGCCGCGCGTGGTCACCAGGTGCATCGACCCGGTCACCGTGCCCGCGGCGCCCAGGAACTCGAGCGTCGCGCTCAGGCCTTGCCCTCGCGTGCCACAGTCGGCGTCGCGAACCCAGGCCGCGGCTGGACGGCGAGCCCCAGGTGCTGGCGCGCCCGGTTCAGCGCGTCGTCGATGTTGCCGTGCACGTTCTCCTCGCCCATCTCGTCGTACAGCCCGGAGCGCTCGAGCGCCACCACGGGCTGCGCGTGCACGTCCGAGAGCAGCACCAGCGTGCCGCTCTGACGGCTGCGGCGCACCAAATCGCGCAGCGCGTGCAGCCCCGTAGAATCGATCGCCGGCACGTGGCGCATCCGCAGGATCAGCACCTTGGGTCGCAGCGCGATGCGGCCCAGACGCTCCTTGAAGGTTTCCGCCGCCCCGAAGAAGAACGGCCCGGTGATCTCGTACACCTCGACGCCGGGCGGCACGACGCGCCGCCGCACCGCGTTGGGATCGCTCTCGAAATCGTCCGTCGGGTCCTGCAGCTCGTGCGTCAAGGCGCTGACGTTGGTCACCTCCGCCATGCGTCGCATGAACAGGAAGGCCGCCAGCACCATCCCCACCTCGATCGCCACCGTCAGGTCCCACAGCACGGTGAGCAGGAACGTGGTGACGAGCACCGCCACGTCGCTCTTCGGCGCCCGGAATTCGGCCACGAACGTGCGCCACTCGCTCATGCTGTAGGCGACCACGACGAGAATCCCCGCCAGCGTGGCCATGGGGATCAGGCCGGCCCAGCGACCGAAGAACAGGGCGATCAGGAGCAGGGTAACCGCGTGCGTTATGCCCGCGACGGGCGTGCGACCGCCGTTCTTCACGTTCGTCGCCGTACGGGCGATCGCTCCCGTCGCCGGGATGCCGCCGAACAGCGGCGAAAAGATGTTGGCGACCCCCTGCGCCACGAGCTCCATGTTCGACCGGTGGCGTCCCCCGATCATGCCGTCCGCCACCACGGCCGAAAGCAGCGACTCGACGGCGCCGAGCAGGGCGATCGTGAAGGCCGCGCCGGCGAGGCCCGGCATCTGCCGGAAGGTGACCGCGGGAAGCGAGGGGGCCGGCAGCACCGCGTTGATCACGCCGAAGCGGCTGCCGATGGTGTCGACGGGCAAGTGCCCGAGCTGCACCGCCGCCGTCGTCACGATGAGCGCGACGAACGGACTGGGAATGCGGCGGTTCACTCGCGGCCACAGGACGATGATGGCCACGGTCACCGCGGCGACCGCCGCCGCCCAGAGGTTGAGCGAGTCAAGGTGCGCCGCGAACGTGCGCCAGCGCACCACGAACTCGGCGGGCACGGGGCCCATCTTCAGTCCCAGGAAATCCTTCACCTCGCCCGACAGGATGATCAGGGCGATCCCGCTCGTGAATCCGATGGTGACGGGATAGGGGATGAACTTGATCGCCGCGCCGAGGCGGGCGAGGCCGAACGCCACGAGGATGATCCCCGCCATGAGCGTCGCCATCGCGAGGCCCTCCACGCCGTGCCGCTGCACGATGGCGTAGACGATCACGACGAATGCGCCCGTGGGCCCGCCGATCTGCACTCGCGAGCCGCCCAGGGCGGAGATGAGGAAGCCCGCGACGATCGCGGTGAACAGGCCGCGCTCGGGACCCACGCCGCTCGCGATCGCGAACGCGATCGCGAGCGGCAGCGCCACGATCCCCACGATCACGCCCGCGGTCAGGTCGGTGACGAACTGCCCGCGGGTATATCCCTTGAGCGTGGTGAAGAGCTTCGGGACCAGCGTCTCCAGTTTCCCCCGCCCCTGAACGCGACGGGGGAATCTATGAAATCGCCGGGCTTAGCGCGCGAGCCCCAGCAGATGGTCCAGCGAGAGCGCTCCCGGTCCGACGGCTGCCAGCGCCACGGCCGCGATGATCAGCACCAGGTTGTACTCGAAACCCCCGTTCTGCACGAAGAAGCCCTTCGGCCCGTGCACCTTGGCGATCGCGACGGCCATCGTGGCGAGCACCAGCAGTCCGGCGAGCGGTGTGAGCAAACCGAGCACGAACAGTACCCCAGCTACGAGCTCGCCCCCTACCGCCAGCGCCGCCCATGCGCGCGCGGGTCGGAACCCCATGCTCCCGATGAAGCCCGTGGCGCCCTCGAACCCCGGCCCGCCGAACGCGCCGAACGCCTTCTGCGCCCCGTGCGCCAGGAACACCGTCCCCAGCGTCAGACGCAGCAGCAGTAATCCCAGATCCCCTAGCATTGTGGCATCCTCCGGTGAACATTATCTCGAGATCGAGATACTCTATTTCTACCGATCTGGGAACACGACGACGCGTTTCTCGGTTCCCGAACGCGAGATGCCACCACCGTCGCAGCAACCCGACACTCCCCTGAAGCTCTGGGTCGTCCTGGCGCGGGCGTTCGACGCCGTGGACCATCACTCCCGGTCGAGCATCGCCCGTTTCGGCTTGGGCACGACGGAGTTCGGGGTGCTGGAAGTCCTGTACCACAAGGGTGAGCTGGCGGTGTGCGACGTGCAGCGCCGCATCCTGGTCGAGTCGTCGAGCACTACTTACGTCGTGGACAAGCTCGTGACCCGGGGCCTGGTGCGGCGCCGGCATTCCTCCCACGACCGCCGGGTGGTCCTGGTCGCCCTGACCGCGGCGGGTCGGCGCGTCATCGAGCGGATCTTTCCATTGCACGCGGACGCGATGCGGCGCGCCGTGGCCGCACTGCCGGCGCGCCAGCAGGCCCAGGCCGTGCGCCTGCTCCGCGCCCTCGGCAAGGGAGCGGCCGAATCTAGTGGAACGTCACACCCAACCCGACGTCGAGGACGTTCTGCCGCCAACCGGTGAACACAGCGCCGGAGCTCCCGAGGTTCACATCGCCCACGTCGCCCCACGTGTAGTTGACGACCGGAGTGAGCGAGACGTCGCGCCCGAAGCGGAGATCATATCCGGCGCCGGCCGTAAACCCCCATCCCGTGCCGTTCCACGAAGGCGTGGAATTGATGTAGTAGTTGGAGAGCCCGACCCCGCCGGTGACGAAGAAGCCGCTGCGGCGCCGGGGGTAGAGGTAGAGTGATGCGGTGACATTCGCCATCGTCTCGGTGGCACTGCCGTCGGAATGCGCCCAGCCGTTGAGCGCGGCTCCGATGAGTAGGTTGCGGCTGGGGGCCCCGCCCAGCTTCAGGAATCCGCTGACGCCACCCTGGCGCGACACGCGCCTGCAGCTGTCGCACGTGACCTGGGACGACCCGTATCCCAGCCCGAACCCGATCCAGAACCCGTCGCGCCGCTGCGGGTACTGCGCGCGTGCCGCGGATGCACCGCCCGCGAGTGCGACTGACAAGACGACGACGCGTAAGACCCTTGACATGGAATCCCCCGTGCGCCGGTGACGGCCGGGGTCAAGGCGAGTTCCATGCCGGGAGGGGGGAGCACACGGGCGAGGCGCGACTGTCCTCGCCCGTGGTCAATCGCCGCTCAGTGGAAGGTGATACCCAGCCCGAAATCGAAGACGTTGTGCTTCAGACTCGAGAACACTGTCGTCCCGTTCTCCGCCAGGTCGCCGTCGCTCCCAAAGTAAAAGTTCGCAACCGGCGTCAGCGAGACGTTCTTACCGACCCGGACGTCGTAGCCGAGGCCCGCGACGAAGCCGAATCCGCTCGCCGTTGCCGACCCGGAGTTGCTGACCCGGGTGCTGCCATAGCCGACACCGCCCTTCAGGAAGAACCCGGATGCCGGGGCGGGATAAAAGTACGCCGCGGCCGAGACGTTGCCGAGCGTGGTCTTGACACCGCTTTCGCTCTTGACCCACGCATTCACTTCGCCACCGAGTAACACGGACTTACTCAGGGTGCCACCCAGCTTTAGAAACCCGGTCGCACCACCTTCCCGGCCGGTTGCTCCAAGGCTGTCGAGCGTCGGGCTCTTCAGGTCCGCCGTCCCGTACCCAAACCCGAACCCGATCCAGAACCCCTCCCGCGTCTGCGGGTGCTGCGCCGCCGCCGGGCGGGCGCCCGCGACCGCGAGCACGCCCAGGATCGCGATAAAGCCAGTGACCGCACGCATACGGCCTCCTTTAGGAAGGAAAGGATTCCCGCAAGGTGGAAGTGGACGCCGAAAACGCAATGGATGGGCCCTCCGAGGGGGCAACTGGGGGCGCCCCGCGTTCGTTGTGCAGCGACAGCACGTCGCTGTCCAACCTGCCCAGAAACCGTGACGGCACACGACGTGCTGTGAGTGACGCTCTGCTGGCTGACACGAAATTTGTGCATTCCATGCACGGATTGATTGACACCATGATGGACCGGGGATAGTTTGTCCGTTATGAAACTCATCACCACCATCGTACGGCCCGAGCGCCTGCCGGAGGTCAAGGCGGCGCTGTTCCGGGCCGGCGTCACCGGGATCACGCTGAGCCGCGTGTCGGGTCACGGGGGCGAGCAGGAAGTCATCGGGCAGTATCGCGGCACCACCGTCGTCATGGAATTCCACGAAAAGGTGAAGATCGAGATGGTCTGCTCCGAACCGTTCGTGGAGCCGTGTATCAAGGCCATCCTCTCTTCCGCCCGCACGGGCGAAGTCGGCGACGGCAAGATCTTCGTGCAGCCCATCGAGCGGGTGATCCGCATCCGCACGGGGGAGGCCGACAACGCGGCGCTCACGGCGGTGAACGCGGATCAGGTGCAACGCGCCGCGCTCGAGAGCGCGCAGCACGCCGGCGCCGTCGCCGGCGAGGAGGACGAGTGATCACCACGCCACTCCTCGCCGACGCCGCCGCCGTCTCGGCGGGCGACACCGCCTGGGTGCTGGCCTCCAGCGCGCTGGTGATGGTAATGACCGTTGGGCTCGCGTTCTTTTACGGCGGACTGGTGCGGCCCAAGAACGCGCTCAACACGATGATGATGAGCATGGTCGCGCTGGGATTGATCAGCGTGCAATGGGTGCTGGTGGGCTACTCCATCGGCTTCGGGCACGGGACGCCGTGGTGGGGCGGCCTCGCGTGGGCGGGATTCAAAGGCGTGGGACTTGACCCGGATCCGGCCTACGCGGCGACCATCCCGCTCCAGGCGCACGCGATGTTCCAGGCGATGTTCGCGATCATCACGCCCGCCCTCATCTCGGGCGCGATCGTGGAGCGCATGCATTTCCGAGCCTATGTCGTGTTCATCCTGCTCTGGGCCACCTTCGTCTATGACCCGCTGGCGCATTGGGTGTGGGGTGCAGGCGGATGGCTGCAGAAGCTCGGTGCGCTCGACTTCGCCGGCGGCACGGTGGTGCATATCAGTGCCGGCGTCTCCGCCCTGGTGGCGGCGCGCATGCTCGGGCCGCGCAAAGACTTCAAACGCACCCCGATCGTGCCGCACAACGTGCCGCTGGTGCTCTTGGGCGCGGGACTCCTGTGGTTCGGCTGGTTCGGCTTCAACGCCGGCTCGGCGCTCGCCGCCAACGGCCTGGCGGCGCTGGCGTTCACGAACACCAACACGGCCGCGGCCGCGGCGCTCGTCACCTGGGTCTGTCTCGACCTGGCGCGCACCGGCAAGGCCACGGCCGTCGGCGCGGCGACGGGACTGGTGGTGGGCCTCGTCGGGATCACGCCCGCCGCAGGCTACATCACGGTGCCGGCGTCCATCGCGGTGGGCGTACTGGCGGTGATCGTGAGCTACACCGCAATCCAGATCCGCGCCACCACCCGGCTCGACGATTCCCTGGACGTCTTCTCCTGCCACGGCCTGGCAGGCATGGCCGGGGCGCTGCTGACGGGTGTGTTCGCCACGAAAGTGGCGAACCCCGCGGGCGGCGACGGCTGGCTCGCCGGTAACTTCGCCCAGATGGGCGTGCAGCTCGTGGCGGTGCTCGCGGCCATCGCGATCGCCGCGGCGGGCACGGCCCTGATCATGATGTTCGTGAACGCCACCCTCGGTGCCAAGGCGGGCGTAAAGGAGCAGCTCAGCGGGCTCGATTTGAGCGAGCACGGCGAGGAAGCGTACTTCGGCGATCAGGGCGCAACGCCCGCCCCGGGCCTGTCGCTTGGCGCCGGGGTGATCGTCTCTTCGGCGGTACCGGCGAAAGTCGAAGCCGCCTAGCGGGACCGCCGGCTCACGAGCGTATTCTCGAGGAACAGGAACTCGATCCCTGTCCCGAGGAACGTGTCGAGCGCCTCGCGGGGCGTGTTGACGATCGGCTGTCCTTTGACGTTGAAGCTCGTGTTCAGGACCATCTCCCGCCCAGTGGTCTTGCCGACGGCGCGCAGCAGCTCGTGAAACTCCGGGTTGTCGCGCGCCGCCACCGTTTGCACGCGAGCGGAGCCGTTCACGTGCGTGATGGCCGGCAAGGCGGCGCGATGCTCCGGGCGTACGTCCACGGTCATGATCATGAACGGTAGCTCGGTCCCGGGCGCCACCTCGAACCAGCGATCCACTTCCTCGATCGAGACCGCGGGGGCGAACGGGCGGAACGCCTCCCGCATCTTCACCATGGCGTTGATGCGATCTCGCATCTCGGGGTGGCCCGGATCGGCGAGGATGCTGCGGTGCCCGAGGGCGCGCGGCCCGAACTCCATGCGGCCGCGGTACCACGCCACCACCCGCCCGCCCGCGATCAGGCGGGCAGCCTCGGTGCACGCGTCTCCCAGGTTGTCGAAGCGCCGTACCGCGACCCGATCGTCGTAGGCCGCCAGCGCGGCGTCGATGTCTCGGTCCGAGTATCCCGGCCCGAGGAACGGTACCGGGAATCGCTCGTTCTTGGCCTCGCCCAGCTCGGCGGCCCGCCACAGCGCGGCGCCCAGCGCGCTGCCGTCGTCACCCGCTGCGGGCTGCACGTAGATGTCGTCGAACGTGCCCGAGCAGAGCAGCTTGCCGTTCGCGGTGCAATTGAGCGCCACGCCGCCAGCCAGCGCGAGCCGGCGCAGACCCGTCGTCTCCGCGAACCGCCCGCACAGGTGCAGCATGGCCCGGTCCAGACACGCCTGCAGCCCGGCGGCCACGTCCCGGTGCACGTCGCCGATCGCGGCGTCGGGATGGCGCGGCGGCACCAGACACTCGGCGAGCCGGGCGCGCGTGGCGAGATAGTGCTCGCGCTCCTCCCGCGTCCGGTTGACCCGGAGCAGTGGGATCCGGATCCCCCCGTCGGGCTCGAGCTCCACCGCCTCTTCGAAGAACCGGCAGAACCGCTCCGGGTCCCCGTAGGGCGCGAGCCCCATGATCTTGTACTCGTCGGCGTTGAAGTCGAATCCCAAGTGTAGCGTCACGACGGAGTACAGGATGCCGATCGAGTCGGGCGCGCCGATCTGAAAGATCCGGTCGAGGTTGCCGTCGCGCGCGTGATACACGCTCGCGCTCTGGGCCTCGCCCATGCCGTCGATCACGATGACGAGACACTCGTCCCATCCCGAGGTGTAGTACGCGCTGGCCGCGTGCGCCGCGTGGTGCGCGACATGACGCACCCGCTCCGCGGGAAAGCCCGAAAAATCACGCGCCACGAGCGCCAGCAACGCGTCGCGCGAGTACACGTCGCGATACAGATCGTGCGACACCGGGTCCAGCGCGTACAGGCCGCGGTACGGAGCGTAGTCGAACCCATGCACCAGCTCGTCGACGTCGTCGATGGCGAGGCCGGCCTCCTCCAGGCAATAGGCGATCGCGCCCTTGGGGAAATCCCCCGTGTGCTTGCGCCGGCTGATCCGCTCTTCGGCCACGGCCGCGACCACGGTCCCGTCCACGACCAGCGCCGCCGCCGAGTCGTGCCCCTGGGAGATGCGGTATTCACGCTCGTCCAGGTTGTGCCAGCGCGCCCGCTTGAAAGGAATGGAGCCTTCGAATCCGCTGATGCCGAGGATTTTCAAGCGAGGGTCCTTCGGTGAGCGTTGGAGTGGAGAAACGGGAAGGGGAGCCGCAAGAAGCGTACGCGATGCCACGGCAGCGGTCTGTCCCAGTACGACGTTGCGCGCACGCCACACGTCGCCGCCGGGCCGCCGGGGCGGAAAAACAGCCCGCTTCTTGCACAGGGTGCGGGCGACCGCCGCACGCTTCCCACGTCAGACTGATGAGGTAGCATGACCGCTCGACTCATCGAGTCCGGATTGAAGGTGTTCGCGACCTGCCCGCCGTCGTACACGGCCTCCCCGCTGGTCTACCGGCGGGAGGTGCTGGACATCGCCCGCTGGAGCGACGCCGCCGGCTGCGAGGGGATCCTCGTGTACACGGACAACGGGCTGGTCGACCCGTGGCTCATCGCCCAGGACATCATCACCCACACGCACCGGCTCTGCCCCCTGGTGGCGGTCCAGCCGGTGTACATGCATCCCTATAGCGTGGCCAAGATGGTCGCCACACTCGGATTCCTGCACGGGCGCCGCATCTATCTCAACATGGTGGCGGGCGGCTTCAAGAACGATCTCGAAGCCCTGGACGATCGGACGCCGCACGACGAGCGCTACACCCGGCTGGTCGAGTACACCGGGCTCATCATGCAGCTGCTCGGCAGCCCGAAGCCTGTGACGCTGGACGGGCACTACTACCGGGTCACCAACGTGAAGATGACACCGCCGCTCGATCCCGCCCTGAAGCCGGGTGTCTTCGTCTCGGGATCGTCGGAGGCGGGGTTGGCGGCGGCCCGGCAGCTCGGCGCCCTCGCGGTGCGCTACCCCAAGCCGGTCTCGGAGTATGAGGCGGGGCCGCCGATCGACGCCGCCGCGCTGGGTATCCGCATCGGGATCATCGCGCGCGAGGACGCGGGCGAGGCGTGGGCGGTGGCGCGCGCCCGCTTCCCGGAGGACCGCAAGGGCCAGATCACCCACCAGCTGGCGATGAAAGTGTCCGATTCGGAGTGGCACAAGCAGCTGTCGAAGATCGGCGAGACCACGACAGGTGGGGACCCCGAGCAACCCTACTGGATGCTGCCGTTCGAGAACTACAAGACGTTCTGCCCGTACCTGGTCGGGAGCTACGAGCGGGTGGCCGACGAGGTGGCGCGCTATGTCGGTGTGGGCTACCGCACGATCATCCTGGACGTGCCCGCCAGCCCGGAGGAGTTGGAGCACATCGGCGTGGTGTGCGAGCGTGCCGCGGCTCGCGTGACGCCGTGAGTCGCCTGCTGCAGGACTGGGTGACCGAGCAGGCGAGCCGGCGCCCCGACGCCGTGGCGCTCGCCTTCCAGGAGCGGCGCCTCACGTACGGCGAGCTCGAGGCCCACAGCAACCGGCTCGCGCGCCTCCTCAAGGACGCCGGCTGTGCGCGCGGCGACCGGGTATGCCTGCTGAGCCCCAAGTCGCCGGAGACGATCGTCGCCATCCTCGCGGCGCTCAAGGCCGACGCGATGTACGTGCCCCTCGACCCCGGGAGTCCCGTCGCGCGCGCCGAGAAGATGATCGCGGCGTGCGACAATCGCTGGATCCTGGCGGGCGGCGCCGTCGGCCCCACGCTCGAGCGGCTGTTCGCCTCCCCCGAGTTCGCGCGGACGCACGCGGTCGGGTGGCTCGACGCCACGCCGCCCCCGCGCGGCACGGACCCGCAGTTTTCCGCGGGCGACCTGGCGGGCTACTCGGCCGAGCCCCTGGCTTACCGAAACACCGAGCGGGACGGCGCGCACATCCTCTTTACGTCGGGATCGACCGGGACGCCCAAGGGCGTGATGATCACGCACGCCAACGTGCGCTGCTTCATCGAGTGGGCGGTGCCCTACTTCGGCACGACGGCCACCGACCGCGTCTCGGCGCATCCGCCGCTCCATTTCGACCTGTCCACATTCGACATGTTCGGGACGTTCGCGGCGGGCGCCGAGCTGCACCTCGTGCCGCCCGAGCTGAACCTGCTGCCCCACAAGCTCGCGGAGCTGATTCGTCGGGCGCAGCTGACGCAATGGTTCTCGGTCCCGTCGGCGTTGAACTACATGGCGAAGTTCGCCGTGGTGAAACAGGGCGACTTCCCGTCGCTCAAGCGCGTGCTGTGGTGCGGCGAGGTGTTCCCCACGCCGGCGCTGATCTACTGGATGCAGCGCGTGCCGCACGCGTCGTTCACCAACCTGTACGGCCCCACCGAAGCCACGATCGCCAGCAGCTATTACACAGTACCAGCCTGCCCCGCGAGCGAGGACGAGACGATCCCCATCGGCCAAGCCTGCGGCGGCGAGGAGCTGCTGGTGCTGGACGAAGCACTCCGGCCGGTGCCGCCGGGCGAGGTGGGAGACCTCTACATCCGGGGCGCAGGGGTTTCTCCCGGGTACTGGCGCGACCCCGAGAAAACGCGCGCGGCGTTCCTGCCGTACCCGGAAAGCGTGACGCCGGGCGACCGCATCTACCGCACCGGCGACCTCGCGAGTGTCGGGGCGGATGGCCTGGTTCGCTTCCTCGGGCGGGCCGATTCGCAGATCAAGACGCGCGGCTACCGGGTGGAGCTGGGAGAGATCGAGACGGCCCTGCATGCGCTCGGAACGCTGCGCGAGTGCGCCGTCGTGGGCGTCGCTACTCAGGACTTCGATGGTGTCGCCATCTGCTGCGCGTACGCGCGGCTCGCCGGCACGGCGGTCACGCCGGCCTCGCTGCGCGAAGCGGTGGCGCAGGCGCTGCCGTCGTACATGCTGCCGTCCCGCTGGCTCGCCTTCGACGAGCTGCCCAAGACCAGCAACGGCAAGATCGATCGCCGCCGGCTCAAGGAGTTGTTCGCCCCGGAGGCGGTGAGCACGCCATGACCTTGGTGACCGATTCGCTGCAGGCCGAGCTGACGACGCTGTTCACCAAGCGGCTCGGTGTCGAAGTCCCGTCGCCCGACACCGACCTGCTGGCGACCGGACGGCTCGACTCGGTGGGGTTCGTGGAGCTGCTGGTACAGCTCGAGAAGCGCTTCGGGCTCCGGGTCGAGCTGGACGACGTGGAAGTCGAGCACTTCCGTTCGCTCGCGGCCATCGCCGCCTTCATCGCCGACCGCCGGGCCGCCGGGCAGAGCTGAGCCGGGGCCGTTTCTGCCTCGCCTCAGTGCATTGTGGTTCACGCACTCGACACAGGTTGGTGCGTCCCGCCTGTTGCCCCTCCGCCACAATCGCCGCGTCGCGCAGGCACGTGGCGCACTTATGGCGGCGTGGGGCAAACGGGCAGCATGGCCCGAACCCTGCGAGGTAGGCCCGGTATGAAGCTGTTGCCGCTCGACAATCCCGAGTTGATCGAGCTCGTCGCGACTTGGCTCGGGCGGGAGGAGAATTACAAGTGGTTGGACTTCGGGAGCGGCATCCTCGCCCCCACGGCGGTGTCGCTCAAGGTCATGACGCAGCGGGATCTGCATGTGCTGCGCGTGTTCACGCCGGACGACAGCGAACTGCCGATCGGCGTGGTGGGCCTGTCGAACGTGGATCGTCGTTTCAAAACGGCGGGGTCGCTGTGGGCCGTGCTGGGACGCAAGCGCCATGGCGGCTTCGCCCGGCGCGCCGCGTCCCGCATCCTGACGTACGGCTTCCGGGAGCTGGGGCTCGACGTGGTCGGCGCGTGGACCGTGGAGATCAACGTGCCGTCGCGTCGCGCGCTCGAGCAGCTCCACTTTCGCTACATCGGCCGCCAGCGGCACTGCCACTGGATCGACGGCAAGCCGTACGACCGACTGCTGTACGACCTGCTGGCGACGGAGCACGTCCCCGATGACTGACGCGCGAGAGCTCGAAGCCAGGATCGCGCGGCTGTTCGCCGAGCGGCTCGAGGTCGAGGTGCCGTCGCCGGACTTGGACCTGTTTCAGACCGGCGTGGTCGACTCGCTGCGGTTCGTCAAGCTGCTCGCGATCCTGGAGGAGCAGTTCGGCTTCCGGCTCGCGTTCGACGAGCTCGAGATCGACGACTTTCGCACCGTGCGCCAGATCGCCCGCTTCGTGGCGGCGAAGGGCCGCTCGGCCCAGCCGGGCCGCGTGAGCGCCTCGGGGTAACCGCGCTGCCGATTACTGCTTGCCTGAGTGGCCGCCTCCCGCCACGATCGGATTACTGCTCCCGAGCAGCGAGAATGCCAGGGTCGTAAACACCAAGCCACCCGCCCCCACACCGGCCAAGAGCGCCGTCCGTCCTTTGGCCAGGTGCCGCACGGCGAGCGAGGCGACCGCTTCGCTCGGCAGCACGACGGTCTCGCCCGCCCACGACTCGACGGTGCCGCGCTTGAGCTCGACCGACGTCACCGACACGATCACTCCCGCCTCGCCGCTGCCGAGGTAGCGCCCTCGTACCACGAACACATCTGGCCCGAGGTAGCGCGCCAGATCGACCGAGCCCGTTTCCGTGAGCGTAGCCGCCACGTAGCTGCCGTGGTCGGCCGGACGGGTACCACCAGATGGACCACCGCAGGGCGGACCCGAAGATCGGCGCGTCGTCCGGCATCGGACCGCGTACCCAGCGCCCGTTCACCGTCACCACCAGCACTTCCAGGAACACGGCGACGGCGCTGGCGACCAGCTGCACGGCTACGCCGCGCGGCCAATGCGGACCCTCGAACGGCGGGAAGCGTCGCGCCAGCCAGATGGCCGCGGGAGTGAACACGCCCCACACCAGCGCGCCGGGCATATTGAGCCGCAGCGCGGTCAGGAACGGCGTGGGCTTGGTCCCGAGGCTCGTGTACCACGTCACCTGCGTGGCGAGGAGCAGTCCCCAGGCGGTCCAGATCGCCAGGACGTACCACCAGCGCGGATACGGCGCGGTGGTGAGGGGGCCGCGCGCTGCCATCGGTGGAGTATACGGGGGACACGGGGCGCCGGGCCAAGGGGCTGGATCACGCTGCGACGAAACGCCGCCCGAGAGCGACGAAAGGCCGTCATCGCGCGACGAGCGGGTAATCAGGAGGACGGGGTGGTCCGGTCCTCGAGCAGCGTCGTGATCAGCTCCAGCAGCTCGGCAGCTTCGAACGGCTTCGTGATGAACCGGTCGGCGCCGAGCGAGGTGGCGTGTCCGGCGACGTCGAGCGCTCCGGCGCTCTTGGTGCCGGACATGGCGAGAATTTTCACGCCCGGCCATTCGCGCCGCAGCCGGCCGATGGTCTGTAACCCGCCCTGCCCCGGCATGAAGATGTCGACGATCACGAGGTCGGCGGCGCGCCGCTCGTAGGCCCGGACGCCGGCGTTGCCGTCGGCGGCCTGGCGCACCTCGTGGCCGGCGTGCTCCAGATGCTTGGTGAGCGCCTGGCGCAGGGTGACATCGTCGTCGATGATCAGGACTCTGGCCATGTCGTATCCACGCCTCACGCGAATCTTATGGCAAGCCTGGGTAGTGCGACAGCGGTGACACAGGTGTTGCCACACTGCCGCACACGCCGAAGGCCTTTTCAGGTTTCGAGGCCGGTGCGGCGATTGCAGTCGTCACGGCGCGCCGATGAAGCGCTTCGCCGTTTTGCCGCTGATGGCCCTGATCGCGAGCTGCCGCCTGGACACGTTTTTCCGCGGGGCGGGCGGTGGAGCCCCGCCCGTCGCCGGCCCGCCCGCCGACCTCCGGTTCGCGCAACAGCCGCAGACCACGCACGCCCGAAAAACGCTCCCGCCGGTGAGGGTCGCCGTGCGGGACGATCAGGGCAACGTCGTCGCCGGCTTCGGCGGCCTCGTGTCGCTCACGCTCGACTCCAACCCCGGCGGCGCCTCACTCGGCGACAGCACGACCGTGGCCGCGGCGCACGGCATCGCGACGTTCCGACACCTCCGGATCGACAAGGCGGGAACGGGCTATACGCTGCTCGCGTTCGCGCCCGGCACGGCGCTCGCCCCGGAGCGAAGCCGGGCGTTCGCGATCCTCGCGGCGTTGACGGGGAACATCGCCGTCACGACGACGACTGCGGGCACCGCGGTCCCGGGCGGCTACACCCTCACGCTGGACGACAGCATCTCCCAGCCGATCGGCATCAATGCGGTCGTGACGTTCGTCGGCGTTTACGCGGGCAGCCACGTGGTGACGCTCGCCGACGTCACGCCGAGCTGCACCATCGGCGGGGCGAACCCGGACACGGTGAGCGTGTCCGGCGGGGAGACCGCGCAGGCGAGCTTTTCGATCAGCTGTGCGGCGCCGCCCCCCCCGCCCCCCCCACCCCCGGCCACCGGCAACCTGACCGTCAGGACGACGACGACCGGATCGAACCTGCCCGCCGGGTACACGCTGACTCTGGACACCGGGCAATCAGGTACCATCGGCGCGAATGACAGTGTCACCGCGACCGGGATCGCCGCCGGCGACCACAGGCTGACGCTCTCCGGCCTGCCCGGCAATTGCACCCTCGCGAGCCCCAACCCCCAGGTCGTCACCATCACGGCGGGGGCCACGACCCAAGCGAGCTTTGCCATCAGCTGCTCGGCGGCGGGACCATAGCGTGACACCGCGTCCCTCGCGCATCGGGCCTCTGGCCGCCGTCGCCTTCCTCAGCGTTACGACGCCGCGCACCGCGCCCGCCCAGGTCGGTGCGACGACCGACATCATCGTCGGCACGGTCACAGGGCCCGACAGTCAGCCGCTCGCCGGCGCCACGGTCGAGGTGACGTCGCGCGAGACGCAAAGCTCGCGCCAGCTCACGACCGACGCGCGCGGGCGCTTCACGTTGCTGTTTCCGGACGGCGGCGGGCGCTACGACCTGTTGGTGCGCTACATCGGGATGGCGCCCGCGCACGTGAGCGTTGGCCGCCAGGGGGACGAAGACCGCATCGTCGCGAACGTGCAGATGGGCCTTTCCGCCATAACGATGGAGGCCGTCAGCGTCACGGCGCGGCGCGGCGGGCGCCCCGAGAGCGTGGGGAGGGGCGCCACCGGCCAGGCCTTGAGCGGGGACGAGGTCGCGCGGCTCCCGACCGACGCGTCGGACCTGAACACCGTGGCCACGCTCGCCCCGGGCGTGCTCGCGATCGCGGGCGGCGATACCGGCACCGCCAGTTTCTCCGTCGCGGGCCAGCGGGCCACGGCCAACAACGTGACGCTCGACGGCATGTCGCTCGGCTCGGGCGACGTCCCCCAGGACGCCGTGCGCGCGATCCGTGTGGTGACGAACAACTACGACGTCGCCCGCGGCGAGTTTTCCGGCGGCCTCGTCGCGTCCACCACGCGCAGCGGCACCAACACTCCGCAGGGGTCGTTCACCGCGTCGCTGCGGGACCGCACTGCCGCCTGGGGCGAGGCGACGTCCACGCCGTTCGGTCAAGGCATGACACAGACCCAGTTGGGCGGCGGCGTGGGCGGGCCCATCGTCCCGAACCGGTTGTTCGTGTTCGCCGCCCTGCAGGGACGCTGGCGCACGCAGGGACTGCCCTCGCTCACCAGCGCCGACGCCGCGTCCCTCGATCGCCTGGGCGTGAGTCCCGATTCGGCGTCACGCTTCCGCGCGCTCGCCGGGGCCACCGGTATGCCCGCGGTCCTGCCCGGCTCCGACGACCGCGCCGGCTACAATACGCTCGGCCTGCTGCGCCTCGACTGGCAGCTGTCGCCCCTGCACACCGTCACGCTGCGCCTCGACGGGCACTGGATCTCGCAGCAGCCCACCCACGTGAGCACGCTCGCCCTGCCCGCCACCGGCGCCCGGCGCACGGAACGGACCGGCGGCGTCATGGCGTCGCTCACGTCGTACCTCGGCGGGAACTTCGTCAACGAGGCCCGCGGATACGTGTCGGCCCTTCGCAAGGACGTGAGCCCGCTGCTCGCGCTGCCCGCGGCCAAGGTCGACGTCGCTTCTCCGTTGGCGGACGGCGGCCAGGACGTCGCGACACTCACCTTCGGCGGTAACAGCGCCGCGCCGCAGCGCACCAACGACCGGACCATCGAGCTCACCGACGAGCTCTCCTGGCTGTCGGGCGACACGAAGCACCGCGTCAAGCTCGGCAGCTACCTGAACCGTATCCGGGGCCACGACGACCAGACCCCGAACCAGCTCGGCACATTCACCTTCCCCTCGCTCGCGGCGCTCGCCGCCGACAGCCCAGCCACGTTCACCCGTACCTTCGCCCCCCAGGACGTGGACGGGACGGCCTGGAACGCCGCGTTGTACGCCGGCGACGCGTGGCATGCGGCACCAGGACTGCACCTCATGTACGGCGTCCGCGTCGAGACCGCCGGATTCGACGGCGCGCCCCCGGTGAACCAGGCCGTGGACTCGCTGTTCGGGGTGCGGGTCGATCGGCTGCCACGCGAGCGGCACTTCTCCCCGCGTATCGGCTTCACGTGGGGATTGGGTAGCGGGGAGGGGGAGGCCCGGCACACGACGTACGTGCGCGGCGGCGTCGGCGACTTCCGCAGCCCCGCGCCCGAGGGCCTCTACAGCACGGTGCTCAAGGCGCCCGGAACGATTACCGCGGAGACGCAGCTCGCGTGCGTGGGTGCGGGCGTCCCCATCCCCGATTGGTCCGCGTACGAGGCGAACCCGGTGGCCATTCCGTCACGCTGCGCAGACTCGACGAGCGGGGCGCACGCCACACCGCGGCCCGATGTCACCACGTTCGATCCCCGGTTCACGGCGCCCCACGCCTGGCGGGCGTCGCTCGGCATGATGCGGCGGCTCGGCGCCTTCTCGTTGACGGTGGACGCGAGCTATGCGCGCGGCAAGAGCCAATACGGATTTCGTGACCTGAACCTGGTAGGGGCGCCGCGCTTCGCGCTCTCAGATGAAGGTGGTCGCCCGATGTACGCCCCCGCCGACTCGATCGTCCCGTCCACCGGAGCGGTGAGTCTCACGGCGTCACGCGCGCATCCCGAATTCGGGCGGGTGCTCTTGATTCGATCCGATTTGGAGTCCGACACGAAGCAGCTCTCCGTGGCGCTCGCCGGCAGCACGAAGCGGGGCGCGACGGTACGCCTGTCTTACATGCTCACGCGCTCCCTCGATCAGTCGTCGTACTCGTGCTGCTCCGCCTCGCAGGGGTTCGCGGCCCCCACGACAGCCGCCGATCCTAACGTCGCCGAGTGGGCGACGAGCGATCTGGAGCGCCGCCACGCCGTGCTGGCGACCCTGAACTATCCGGCGAGCGAGGCGCTCGAGATCGGCGTGATCGGACGGCTGCTCTCGGGAGCGCCGTTCACGCCGCTCGTGGGATCCGATGTGAACGGCGACGGCGCGCGCAACGACCGCGCGTTTCTGTTCGACCCTGCGACGGCGAGCGACTCGAGCGTCGCGAACGGCATGCGGGCGCTGCTCGCGAGCGCGCCGTCGGGCGTGCGGGGCTGCCTCGAGCGCCAGCTGGGCCGGGTGGCCGGGCGCAACTCCTGCACGGGCCCATGGCAACCGTCGCTCGACCTTCAGATCAACTGGCACCCTGCCTGGTTCGGCGATGACCGCCCGCTGACGGTCTCGCTCCTGACGGTCAACCTGCTCGGCGGCCTGGACGAATGGTGGCACGGCGCGGCTCACCGTCTCGGCTGGGGGTACGCCACGACGCCTGACCCCGTGTTGCTGTACGTGCGCGGCTTCGACCCCGCGACGCAAGCGTTCCGCTACGCGGTCAACGGCCGGTTCGGCTCGCTCGCGAGCGCCGGCGGCGGGATCATCGTCCCGTTCCAGATCGCCCTGCAGGGGCGCCTCACGTTGGGGCCGAGCGTCCTGGGCACCCGGCCGCGGAAGGCGAGTGGTCAGACGCCGGATGACTGATCGGAATAGGGTCGACGTTGGGGTTGAAGCAGGCGCCCGAGCGCATTGGGCTCCACGTGTTTCATCCCGTCAACATCCCGACATGCCCATCGCCGAACACCACGAGAGTCTTCTTGAAGTCGGTCGCCGGGCGCAGCTGTGAGTAGATGTAGCGATATGCCTCTAAGCATGAAAGTCCTGCGGCGCTTATCACAACGAGCCAGCGATCACCGGCAAGCCGCTGTGCCCGCCTGCCGGCCTCGGCGCTGATTAGCTCAAGCAGTTCACCTGTCATGTTCAAGAGCAGCAGCGGGTCTGAATCGGAATTGTGCACGAACCCAATCATCTTGGGCGCTCGCTCAGATGCGTCTCGCAACAGTCGAATCCGGACACGATTCCCGTGGATCGTGTGTTTCTCATCTCGCTGCGGTGATCCCCGGTCGAGCAGGGTTAGTATTTTGTCTTCCAGCGAGGCAGCGGTTTTGGATGGCAAACGGATGGGAGCGGTGATGGTCAGCAACACCGTCATGCCGTCCGGCACGATTTCGCCAAGCGTGGCGTGCAGACGTTCAATAAGCCTGGTCGCAACCTTATCGAACCGCAAACGAGGCTTGGCGCGGTTACCGCGCCGTTTGAGGGTCTTGATGTCTACAGCAACCCGTTTCCCGGCGACCTTGATGTAGGCGTCGGGGGGATCACTCCCCTGTTCCCAGGTTGCCGAAAACCGTCTGGCGACGGCTTCGATGGCGGCTCGCTCCTGCGTCGTCAAATCCCTCATGCATCCCTACCTCTGCGGTTTGGACGGCCGCACTGCCGGACCGGGGCCGTCGTGGCGTCGCAGGCAGAAGCGAGAAAAGCCAGCACTCGCTGGCTTCTCGACAGAGGCGCCGGTCGGAATCGAACCGACGAATAGAGGTTTTGCAGACCTCTGCCTTACCACTTGGCTACGGCGCCGTGGGGTTAGAAAATGCCTAGAACACTGAGCTTTCTCAACCCACCGGGCTGCCGTCTCGCAGATTCCCGGCTAAGTTGAACCCCGCCCATCTGCCCCCGCCGTGTCCCCTGGATAAGGAAGGAGTCCGATGCGTCCCGTTGCCCCGAGACTCCCAAGCGGCATCGCACCCCTGGCGCTCGCCGCCGCACTCCCGCTGGCGCTGGGCGCACAATCCAGCGACACGTTGCTCTCCGCACTCAAGCTCCCCTCACGTGCCGGCTTCGCGCCACTCGTGCCTCCGCCTCCGGGCCGCCCCGTGCTGCTCCGGCCCGACCGCGTCTTCGACGCGACGAGCGAAGAGACGCACACCGGCTGGGCGGTGCTGGTGCAAGGCGACAGCATCGCCGCGGTCGGCCCGGCCTCTGCCGTGCGCGCGCCGAGCGACGCTGAGACGATCGCGCTGCCGGGGCTCACGCTCCTCCCCGGCCTCATTGACGCGCACTCGCACCTCTTCCTGCATCCCTACAACGAGACCCTCTGGAACGACCAGGTCCTGAAGGAGCCCGAGGGCTATCGCATGGTCGCGGCCGTGGTGCACGCGCGGAACACGCTGATGCAGGGGTTCACGACGCTGCGGGACCTGGGCACGGAAGCGGCGGGCTTCGCCGACATCGCCATCAAGCGGGCCATCGACGAAGGCCTGATCCCCGGTCCGCGCCTCGCGGTCGCGACGCGCGCGATCGTGGCCACCTCGAGCTACGGACCCGGGCCGCGGGGATTCCGGCCGGACCTCGAGCTGCCGCAGGGCGGCCAGGCGGTGAGCGGTATCCCGCAAGTCCTCGCAGCCGTGCGCGAGCAGGCGGGTCGCGGCGCGGACTGGATCAAGGTATACGCCGATTACGGCCGTGGACCGGGCGGCGAGGCCGTCCCCACCTTCAGTCAGGACGAGCTCGACGCCCTGGTGTCCGAAGCTCACTCCGCCGGCCGGCCCGTCTCCGCCCATGCCACGACGCCCGAGGGAATGCGCCGCGCCATCCTCGCCGGCGTGAACACCATCGAGCACGGTTTCGGCGGCACCGACTCGCTGTTCCACACGATGGCCGCACACGGCATCGCCTATCTCCCGACCCTGACGGCGGTGGAGGCGTATGCCGAGTACTTCGACCATTACGTGCCCGGCAAAAGCGAGCCGACGGCCAGCATGCGGCAGGCGGCGCACGCCCTCGAGCTCGCCATGAAGAACGGGGTCACGATCGGCTGTGGCAGTGACGTGGGAGTCTTCACCCACGGCACCAACGCCCGCGAGCTTGAATGGCTGGTGCGCGACGGGATGCGTCCCGCACAGGCGCTGCTCGCCGCGACCGCGGTGGATGCTCGGATCATGAAGATGGACAAGGAAATCGGGCGGATCGTGCGAGGGTTGAAGGCCGACCTCGTGGCGGTGGGCGGCGACCCGACGAAGGACGTCGCGGCCGTCGCCCGCGTGCGCTTCGTCATGAAGAATGGCGTGATCTATCGGGTGCCGTGACCGCCTGTACATCTCCCACCGGCAACGTGAGCCGGGCCTCACAGCCCCGCCCATCGGTCCGATTGGCCCGCGCGAGCCTCCCGCCGTGCGCCTCGGCGATCTGGCGCGAAAGCGCCAGGCCGATCCCCCTCCCTCGAGACCACATCGGCTTCTTCTTCTCACTCCATCAGTTCAGCGACTTTGCCCTGCTCGCCCTCCGCATCGCCCTCGGCGCCGTGCTCCTCACCCATGGACTCGGTGAGCGCAACCTGTGGAGCACGCAACCCTCCGCACAAATGCCCGCCGGCATGCTGCGCAACCTCCCCATCCTCTCGATCGCCGAACCCGCCGGCGGCCTGGGCGTGCTAGTCGGCGAGATTGAACCCGCGCCGCAGCGCCGCCAGCCCGGCATTGGGCAGCGGCCTCGCTCGGTGCTCCGCGCCTCTGACCCGACACCCGGTTGAGGGAGCACGCGGTGCGATCGCCATCGTGCACCGGTCAGCCGTCGCAGGACACCCCTGCCGCGCCGAGTCACCTTGCGGCGCCTTGTACCAGCCTGCATGTTCGAGCCACTCAGGTGCCATGAACCCCGAGGCGAGATGTCGTGCGGGTCGCCCATGCCTCAGGGGGAGCAAATCGCGAAACCGGCTGAGCGCGCTACTCGCTTGGCCGGTTTCGCTTTGTTCCCTGACAGGAGCTCCGTATGCAAAGTCACTGGCTCGCCCTCGTTGCAGCATTCGGTCTCGTCCTGTCGCCACCGTCTGGGAGCGCCCAGGGTGGTGACGTTCGTCGTCTCGTGATCGGCACATGGGATCTGAATGTGGCGAAGTCGACTTTTCGCCCCGGCCCCCCACCTAAGAGCATCACGCGCGCCTACGAGGCCAGCGGCGAGAACGTGAAGTACACCGACAGCACAGTGGATGCCGACGGGAAGGTCGATGTTGTAGCGTGGACCGGCAGCTTGGACGGCAAGGATTACCCGGCGCCGGGCTCGCCGGATTACGACATGCAGGCCGTCAAGGCTTCCGATCCGTTCCGCTCAGCCTTCACGTTCAAGAAGGCCGGCAAGGTCGTAGGCGGCGGCACGCGGGTAATCTCCCGAGATGGAAAGGTCATGACCATCAAGTCCACGGTCACCAATGCAAAAGGGCAGACTTTCCACAACACCAGGGTCTTCGAAAGGCGGTAGGGGTCCCACGCGCGCGGGAGGAGGTGACGTAGAGAGATGCCCGGGCTTCCATCGGACCCACGCACCGCCAATGCAGATCAATTTACGGAGGCAGATGATGCGCGCACTTCTGCTGATCGCCATCTTGGGAGGGGCACGTGCGCAGCTGCTCGCCCAGAGCAGCGCGGTCGCTCCGCCTCCGATCATCGATGTCCACCTCCATGCCGTAGGAATGTTCTACCGTCCGGACGGGAGTCCACCGCCGCGTGTGTGCATCAATCAGGTTCCTGAGTGTGGGAACAAGCCATCTGCCTTCACGACCGACGACGCTCTGCTGCAAGGCACGCTCACATTCATGCGGCGCCACAACATCATCCTTGGCGTCGTCAGCGGCGAAGAATCGACCAAGGTAACTCGCTGGCTCGACGGCGCACCCCACCGCTTCCTCGGCGGCTGGATGCTGGACGGCGGGCGGTCGAGCCCTCGGATCGCTCGGCTACGGCAAGCTTTTCGCAGTGGACGTTACAGCGTACTCGGCGAGATCAATGCACAGTACGACTCCCGAGCCCCGGATGATCCAGCCCTTGAGCCATATTTTGCCCTTGCTGAGGAGCTCGACGTTCCCGTCCTGATTCACACGCTGGGCTTCGGCGCGCCCTTACCAAAGTTTCGATCCGCGTTGGGGCATCCGCTCATGCTGGAGCCTGTTATTAAGCGCCATCCGCGATTGCGCCTATACGTCGAGAACGCCGGATATCCGTTCGCTGATGAGATGACGGCATTGATGATCCAATACCCGCAGGTGTACGCGGATGTGTCCACCATTACATGGATTATCCCGCGTGACGCGTTTCACGATTATCTACGGACGCTCGTTCGCGCTGGACTGTCCCAGCGGCTGATGTTCGGATCGGATCAGATCATCTGGCCGGAGACCATCGAGACAGCGGTGGAGAGCGTTGAAACGGCGGAGTTTCTAACCCCCGAACAGAGGCGAGATATTTTCTTCAACAACGCGGTACGGTTTTTTCGGTTGAATCCGGACACGCTTAAGAGTTGGGAGTAGGCGTTACCGTTGGGGAGCCAGCGGCTCCGGGCAAGTGGGCGTGAGCGGAAATCCGACGTCCCGGCCGTCGGTGCGTGGGGACCGCGACGAGAGCACCGGCTTGACGACCCGCGCGCCAACCCTGGATCGACGGCCCGGCACTACAGTGCGTTCTTCAAGCCTCCCGCAACCGGCAGTGAAAGCCGAGCCTCGCACCCCCGCCCGTCCGCGCGGTTGGCGAGTGTGAGCGTCCCCCCGTGCGCCTCGGCGATCTGGCGCGACAGCGCCAGGCCGATCCCCGACCCCTCCGCCTTGGTCGTGTAGAACGGCACGAACAGGTTGACCGTGTCCGCGAGGCCGGGGCCATCATCTCTCACCCATACGTCCAGTCGGCCGTTGCGCGCCACCCACTCGACGTCGACGTGGCCCCCCGTCTCGACCGTCGCATCGACGGCATTGCGAACCAGATTGATCAACAGTTGGTCCAGCTGCCCGCCATCGGCCTGGATCGTCACGTCGGGACCGGGGCAGACGGTTACGGCCGAGCGCGTCTCCAGGGCCGCGACCCGCTGCACCCACTCGGCGACCGACACCGCCTCGAGGCGCGGAGGGGGCAGCCGCGCCAGCCGAGCATAGGCGGCCATCAGCCGGCTGAGCGATTCGGCGCGGCCACCGATCACCCCCAACCCCTTGCCCAGGTCCTCGCGCCAGTCCGGTGGCACCGGGTCCCGGCGCACCAGGTCCACGAGGCTCTGCGCGATCGACTTGATCGGCGCGAGCGAGTTGTTGATCTCATGGCTCAGCACGCGGATCAAGCGCTGCCACGCCTGACGCTCCTCCTCACTCAGCGCGCGACTGACATCTGCCAGGACGAGGAGCTGGTGCGGGCGCCCGCCCTGCCGGAACGTGTCGCGCCGCAGCTCCCACCGGCCGTGGCGTCCAGGAAAGGCGAGCTCCACGACCCGCGGCCCGTCCGCCACCAGGCTCTCCGCGAGCTGCAGCTCCGCGGCGCTCTTCCCCAGGAGCTGCTCCGCCGGTCGCGCGAGCAGCCCGGCCCCGGCGCGGTTGACCAGGCGCAGCGTCTGCGATTCGTCGAACGCGAACACCGCCACGTCGATCTCTTCCATCACGCGACGCAGCAAAGCCGTCGCCTCGAGCGCGCTCAGCCGCTGCGCCCGGAGATCCTCACCCAGGCTGTTCAGCTCGAGCAGCAGCAGCCCGAGCGCGTCGTCCGGATCGGAGCCGCGCGCCCGCAGCGAGAAGTCGCCCTCCCGCAGCGCCGCCAGCATGTTCGAGATCGTCTGGAGCGGTCGCACCACGCGCTCGCGCAACAGCCCGACGACCGCGAGCCACACCGAGATCAGGAGAACGGTCAACGTCCATTGCGTGCGGGTGGCGTAGTCGCCACCCCACAAGAGCAGCAACGCCAGCGCGACGGCGGGGAGCCCGGTAGCCACCGCGAGCGTGAGAAGCCGCTGCTCGTATCGCACTCGCTGCCCGCGGCGCCGCTCAGAGGCCATGCCGCTTGATCCGGCGGTAGAGGGCGCTGCGGGAGAGCCCGAGCGCCTTCGCGGCCTCGCTCACGTTGCCGGCCGCTCGCCCCAGTGCTTTCTGAATGAGCACGCGCTCGACCTCCTCGAGGCTCATCTGGTCGAGCGAGGCCGCGCCGTCCACCCCGGCGTCGAGCCCCAGGTCGCGCGCCCGAACCACGGTCGCCTCAGCCATCAGCACCGCCCGCTCGATCGCGTGGTCGAGCTCGCGCACGTTGCCGGGCCACGGATGCTTGAGCAACGCTTCCATAGCGTCGGGGGCGAAACCGGTGATCGGCTTGCGATAGCGTGTGGCGTAACGTCCCAGAAAGTGGGTGCCGAGCAAGGGGACGTCTTCCCGGCGCTCGCGCAGCGGCGGGAGGCGCAGCTCGACGGTGTTCAAACGAAACAGGAGATCCTGCCGGAACTTGCCGGCCGCGGCGTCGGCGTGGATGTCCGCATTCGTGGCCGAGATGACGCGGACGTTCACACGCTGCGTCTTGGACGCGCCGACGCGCTCGAACTCTCCGGTCTCGAGCACCCGCAGCAGCTTCGCTTGCTGTGACAGCGGCAGGTTCGCGATCTCGTCGAGAAACAGCGTGCCGCCGTCGGCGAGCTCGAACCGTCCAACGCGGTCGCCTTTAGCGTCGGTGAAGGCGCCCTTCACGTGCCCCAGCAGCTCGCTCTCGAACACGCCCTCCGGTATGCCTCCCAGGTTCACCGCGACGAGCGCGCGCTCGGCGCGACCCGACGCGCCGTGCAGCCACCGCGCCACGATCTCCTTGCCGGTGCCGTGCTCGCCGAGGATCAGCACGTTCGCGTCCGACGGCCCGATGCGCTCCATGAGCTTGAGCACAGGTCGCATCGCCGGCGACTCCGCGATCAGCTCGGGCAGGCCTTCTTTCCGCAATGCGCGATTCTCGCGCTCGAGCCGCTGGCTGTTGCGCAGCGCGCGCCCCAGCTCGACCTGAGTGCGTAGCGTGGCGAGCAGGCGGCGGTTGTCCCACGGCTTCTCGATGAAATCACGGGCCCCCCGGCGCATCGCTTCGACCGCGCCGTCGATACTGGCCCAGGCGGTCATCACAACGACGGGGGGCGCCGCTTCGAGCCCCTGCAGCCGCGCCAGGAGATCGAGACCCTCGGCTCCCGACGTGGTGTCGCGCGTGTAGTTCATGTCGATGAGAAGCGCGTCGAAGTCGTGCGCTTCCACGGTCGACAGGAGCGCGCGAGGCGAGGTGACGGCCTGCACGTCGTAGCCTTCACCCTTGAGGAGCAGCTTGAGGGCTTCGAGCACGTCCGGCTCGTCATCGGCAACGAGGATGCGCGGCGGGGGCATGAGCTAAAGGTGTTGGGTGGCGGCTATCGTGCCAGACCCTTCCCGTAGCGCAGCCTCGCCCGCTGGGGCCCCAGCGGGCTCGTGAAGACATCGGTGAGGCCGCCGGGGTCTCGCGAAGCGACTGCGTCGTTTTGTCGCGGAGCGAGACCCCGGCGGCCGAACCGGCGAGCGGTCACCCTTCGGCTCGCAGTGCGATCACCGCATCGATCCGGGTGGTCGAACAGGCTGGGATGACGCTGGCGAGCGTTGCCACAACGATAAGAAACGCGGTCACGGCGGCGAGTGTCGCCAGGTCGGTCGGAGTCACCTCGTAGAGCATCGCCACCAGCAGACGGTTCACCAACAATGCGCCGAGCCCCCCAACAACCGACCCCACCGCCGCGATCGTGAGAGCGCGCCCCATGACCAGCCCGCGTAGGTCTCGCACGGTGGCCCCGAGTGCCATCCGCACGCCGAGCTCGCGCGTGCGCTGACGGACCATGGTCGCCATCGCGCCGAACAGTCCGACGGCGGCCAAGGTGACCGCGGCGCCCGCGAACACTGCGAGCAGCAGCGCGTTCAA
>Ga0209056_10000095_pt1 | contig 90284 bp, 80 predicted proteins | sample GraSoiAngelo_114_FD_185876 | JGI IMG/M metagenome (GOLD analysis project Ga0209056, IMG submission 185876) | Grasslands soil microbial communities from the Angelo Coastal Reserve, California, USA - 14_0903_13_40cm (SPAdes) (version 2) | ecosystem: Environmental > Terrestrial > Soil > Grasslands... | reverse complement strand
CGACCTGCTGCGCCTCGAGGACGGAGGCGACGCGGGGGACACCTACACCTATTGCCCGCCGGCCCGCGACCGGGTCGTGCGGGCGACGGGGCCGATCAAAGTCCGGCGGCTCGCGGCGGGCCCGCTCGTCGCGGCGCTCGAGGCGCGGCAGTCGTTGCGGGGGGGGCGGGTGGGGGTGCGGTTCGTCGTGATGCTGCACGCCGACAGTGCCGCGGTTCGTTGCGTGCTCGAGATCGACAATCGGGCGGCGCACCATCGCGTGCGGGCGCGGCTCCCGACCGACCTCAAGGGGAGGGCGGCGGTGGCCGGTGCCGCCTTCGGGACCGTCGCCCGCCCCCCCGTCGTCGCGCGCCCCGCCGACTATCCGCTGGAGACGCCCGTCCGCACCGCGCCGGCGCAGCGCTTCGTCGCCGTGGCCGAGGGCCGGCGCGGCCTGGCTCTGCTCGCGCCCGGCTTCTTCGAGTACGAGTGGACGCCGGCGGGCGACCTCGTCCTCACCCTGCTCCGGGCCGTGGGGGAGCTGTCGCGCGGCGACCTGCCGACCCGGCCCGGTCACGCCGCCTGGCCGACGCGCACGCCGCTCGCCCAGTGCCCGGGGCCGTGTCGCGTCGAGCTCGCCGTCGCGCCCGTGTCGCAGGCGGACGTGGAACAGGGCGACACGTTGGCGGCGCTGTGGGAGGACATGTTCCTCCCGCTCCGCGGCTTCTGGCTGCGCGACGCGGTCGCGCTCGCTCCGGCGCCGCTCGAGGTCGCGCTCGAGGGCGCGGGGCTCGTGGTCTCTGCGGTGAAGCCGGCTCAGGCGGGCTCGCCCATGGTGCTGCGGTGCTACAACGCGACCAGCCGCAAGGTGGCGGGGGCCTGGCGTTTCGGCGACGGCGTCAAGAGCGCGCACCGCGTGCGCGCGGACGAGCGGGAGTCGCTGGCGCTGGTACTGGAGGGACGCGGGCAGCGGGTCAGGTTCGTGGCGGGGCCGCATGAGATCGTGACGATCTTGGTCACCTAAACGCGGAACGCGAAAGTCGGAACGCGGAACGGCAGGGCGGGGGTCGTTCGCGGCGCGACGGTTGCCGCTATGTTCCGCGTTCCGCGTTCCAACTTCCGCGTTGGGAGGGGGTTGCTTGCAAGAACATCACCTGTCGGTGACCCGCACTGCCCGCTACTTCACACTCGGGGACCCGTCGGGCGGGGTGGCGGAAGTCTGGTTCGTGTGCCACGGATACGGGCAGCTGGCGGGCCGGTTTCTGCGGCACTTCGAGGCCCTGGCGGACGGCACGCGGCTGCTCGTCGCGCCGGAGGCGCTGTCGCGCTTCTACCTGGAGGACATGGCGGTACCGGCGAGTGGGCGCAAGGTCGGCGCCACCTGGATGACGCGCGAAGACCGGTTGAGCGAGATCGACGACTACGTGCGCTACCTGGACGCGCTCCACGCCGAGGTGTTCGCGCGCGTCGAGCGCGCCAGCGTGACGCTGCATCTGTTCGGATACTCGCAGGGGACGGCGACGGCGTGCCGCTGGGCGGCGCGGGGCGCCGCGCGCGTCGATCGCCTGATCCTGTGGGCCGGCGAGGTGCCGCCCGACCTCGATCTCGCGGGGGCAGCCGAACGGTTCCGCCGGCTGCGCTTGCTGTTCGTCCTCGGACGCAAGGACGAGTACATCACGCCGAAGATCGTGGCGCGCGAGGAGGAGCGCCTGCGCAGTCACGGCATTCCGTTCGAGGTGAAATGGTTTGAGGGAGGACACGAGATCGACGCAGAACTGCTGAAGGAGTTAGGGCAGTAGCGTCTACCTAAGCGTCTGTCCCCTACCGGCCGGACTGAGCGCATCCTGCAACGCGTCCCCGAGGAGTGTGCACGCCACGACGACGATCACCAGCGCCACGCCCGGCGCCGTCGCGACCCAGGGCGCGTTGAGCAGCGTGTCCCGCCCCGACGCGATCATGTTGCCCCACGAGGGGACGGGCGGCTGCACGCCGAGGCCGAGGAAGGAAAGACCGGCCTCGAGCATGATCGCGTTGCCGATGCCGAGCGCCGCGGCGACGATGACCGGGGTGAGGGCGTTCGGAAGGACGTGGCGCGCCAGGATGCGGGCCCGTCGCAAGCCCAGGGCGGCTGCTCCTTCGACGAACGGCCGGGCGGCGAGCGAGCGCACCTCGCCCTGCACGAGGCGCGCGATCGACATCCAGCCGGTGAGGCCCAGCACGACGACCACGAGGGCCGCGCTGGGCCGCCACAGGGCGGCGAGGAGCAGCAGCAGGACGACGCGGGGGAGCGCGAGCGCGAAGTCCGTGAGCGCGAGCAGCACCGGTCGCGCGAGGCCGCCCGAGAACCCCGCGATCGCTCCCACCACGACGCCGATCGCCACGGACACGAGGACCGCGAGGGTGCCGACGCCGAGCGAGATGCGCGCTCCGTAGACGAGCCTGGTCCACACGTCCCGGCCGAAGCGGTCGGTACCGAGCGGATGCACGACCCCGTGCAGGTCGGTGGAGAGGGGCGGCAGGAACCGCGTGGCGACGACGTCGCGCTGCGCCGCCGGATCCCCCGTCGAAATCACGGGTGCGGCGAGGGCGCACAGCACGGCGACTGCGAGCACGATGGTGCCGAACCGTCCCCGGTGGTCGCGCAGCACCCACGTCACGCGTCCCGTTTCCCGTTTCACGTTTCCCGCGACCGGTAGTGAATCCGCGGATCGACCCAAGCGAGCAGCAGGTCCGCGAGCAGGTTGCCGACGACCACGAGGAACGCGCTGACGGTCGTGGCCGCCATCACGACCGGGTAGTCCCGAGCCTGGACGGCCTCGACCAGGATCCGTCCGACGCCGGGCCAGGCGAACACAGCCTCCACGAACACGGCACCCGAAAACAGCGCCGGGAGCGAGAGCCCCAGCAGCGTGACCACGGGGACCAGGGCGTTACGGAGCACGTGGTGCAGCCAGACGCGCGGCGCGGCGAGCCCCTTCGCGAGCGCGGTCGTGACGAAGGGCGCGGCGCGTGCGTCGAGCATCGCCCCTCGCACGAAACGGGCGGTGCCGCCGATCCCGACGAGCGTGAGGGTCGCGAGCGGAAGGGCGACGTGCCGCAGCAGGTCCCGCAGTCGGGCTAGGCCGGCCAGCGCATCGCCGTCGTAGCCGTGGGCCCCGAAGGAGGGCAGGGCCCGCAGCCGGTAGGTGAACAGCAGCACGAGCATCAGGCCGAGCCAATAGCCCGGCAGCGCGAACAGCGTGACGGTCGACACGGAGAGCGCGGTGTCGAGGCGCGTGCCGCCGCGCGCCGCCTGGACCGCACCGACCGCGATGCCGAGGAGGTAGCTGAGGAGGAGGGACAGCCCGACGAGCGCTGCGGTGGCGGGCCACGCCTCGGCGAGCACGGCGCGCACCGGGCGCCCCGAGGCGATGCTCCGGCCCCACTCGCCGCGCGCCATCCGCGCGAGCCAGGCCGCGTACTGTGCGGGGAGCGACTGGTCGAGGCCGAGCGCCTGGCGCTGCGCGGCCAGTTGCTCGGCCGTCGCCGCGGGGCCGAGCAGCCGTTCGACGGGGTCGCCCGGCGCGAGCCGCAAGAGGAAAAAGGTCAGCGTGGCGACCCCGGCGACTACGGCAAGCCCCGCAGCCAGGCGGCGCGCGAGGGCGGCGAGCATGGGCGGAATCTCGCGTGCGCGGTGGTGCCCCGCTAGAATCCGTGCGTGCGGCGACGGGCAGGTTGGGCCTGGCTCCTGGGGGCGATGGTCGCGAGCGGCGCGTGCGGGGGGGGCGCGGCGCGGCGTGGCCGCACGGTCGTGTTTGCGTCCGGCGCGGAGCTCCAGAGCATGAACCCGCTGGTCACGATCCATCCCCTGGCGAAGCAAGTGCAGCGCTACGTGCTGCTCACGACCCTGGCCCGCTACGACACGGCGCTCGTGCCCCGGCCGTATCTGGCACGCACGTGGGTGTGGTCCCCCGATCTCCAGGCCCTGCGATTCCGGCTGCAGAGCGGCGTGCGCTGGCACGACGGCACTCCGACCACCGCCCGCGACGTGGTGTGGACCCTGAATGCGGCGCGCGACCCGGCCACGGGGTACCCGCGGCTGAACGATCTCGCGGGGGTGTCCTGGGTGACGGACCCGGACGACTCGACGGTCGTGGTGCGCTTCGCCGCGCCGCAGCGCGGCTTCCCGGACGTGCTCACCGACCTCGCGATCCTGCCAAGCCGGCTGCTCGACACCGTGCCCGCGAGCCGCCTGCGCGAGGCCGCGTGGAACGACCATCCGGTCGGCAACGGGCCCTTCCGCTTCGTATCACACGAGCCGCGCCGCCGCTGGGTGTTCGCCGCGGACTCGACGTTCCCCGCTGCGCTCGGTGGACCGCCGCGGCTGGAGCGATTCGTCGTCGTCGTGGTGGACGAGCCCAGCACCAAGCTCGCCGCGCTCACCTCAGGTGAGGTGGACTTCGCCGGGATCCAGCCCGCGCACGCGGCGCTCGTGCGCCGTGACGCGCGGCTGGCGGTGCTCGACTATCCACTGATCCTCCCCTACGGGATCGTGCTGAACCTGCGCCGCCCGCCGTTCGACGACCGCCGCGTGCGGCTCGCGCTGGCGCTGGCGCTCGACCGCGCGGAGATCGTGGCGGGGTATCTCTACGGCCTCGGGGAAGTGGCGGACGGGCCGGTGCCGCCCGGCGTGCCGGGCTACACGCCGATGCGGTCGCTTCCCACGAGCCCCGACTCGGCGCGCCGGTTGCTGAGCGGCCGCCGCATCGGGTTCGAGCTGTTGACGGTGGGGAGCGGCGAGGCGGCGCTCGAGCAGATGATCCAGGCCCGGCTCGCCGCCGTCGGGTTCGACGTGACGATCCGGCAGCTCGAGCTGTCGGCGTTTCTCGACCGCGTGAACGCCCGGCGGCACGAATTCGACGCCGCGGTGCTGGGGACTCCGGGCGACCCCGGGCTCGGCTACCTCGCGCCGCTCGCGCAGATCGCCGGCCTGACGATCCCCCCCGAGCCCGCGGCGGCGCAGCGTCGCTTCGCGGATTCGTTGCCCGTCGTGTTCTTGTATCACGCGCGCGGGGTGCAGGGGATGAACCGGCGGGTCCGGGGGGTGCGGATGGACCGGCGCGGCGAGCTCGCGAACATCGCGGAGTGGTGGATCGCTCCGTGAAGCGCCGCGACCTGCCGCAGCACGTCCGGGCCAGCGCCCCCGTGCGCCTCGACCTGGCGGGTGGTTGGACCGACGTGCCGCCGTTCTCGGCCCGCGAGGGCGGCCTCGTGGTCAATGCCGCGATCGAGCTCCACGCGCACGCCGAGCTCAAAATCGGCGGCCCGCTCTTCCGGCTCGTCTCCGAAGATCTCGGCCAGGAGCTGGAGTGCGCCGATTCTTCGGGGCTCGTCATCGACGGGCGGCTCGACCTCCTCAAGGCGGCGCTGCGGATGTTCCCGGTCCAGGCGCGCTGTACGATTGTCACCCGCTGCGACGCGCCGCCCGGGTCGGGTCTCGGGGCGTCGGGCGCGATCGACGTCGCCCTCGTCGCCTTGCTCACCTGCGCCCGCGGGGAACGGCTCGCCCAGGGTGAGATCGCCGACCACGCCTGGCAGCTGGAGGTTGTCGAGGCGCAGTGCCCCGGAGGACGCCAGGACCAGTTCGCCGCCGCGCTGGGCGGATTCCACCGCCTGAGCTTCCGCGACCCCGACGTCGGCGTCGAGCCGATCACGCTGGATCCCGCTTTCGCGGCGGCGCTCGCGCGGCAGACCGTGCTGTGCTACACCGGCCGCTCGCGGGTGTCGGGGGACACGATCGCGCGCGTCATGGGCGCCTACGAGCGCGGCGATGCCCGCGTGACCGCCGCGCTTCGCGCCCTGAAGGATGTCGCCGCCGGCATGGCCGAGGCGCTGCGCGCGGCGGACTTGGGACGCGTCGGCGCGCTGCTCTCCGAGAACTGGCGGCACCAGCAGGCGCTCGACCCCGGCATGCGCACCGACGAGATGGCGCGCCTGGAGCAGGCGGTTGCGGCGGCCGGCGTGCTGGGCGGCAAAGCGGCGGGCGCGGGCGCCGGCGGATCGATCTTCTTTCTGGCCAGGGGCGGCCCCGACGCGGTCGCGGCAGCCGCCCGGTCGGCCGGCGCCACCGTGCTTCCCGTGGCGTGGTCGCTGGGGGGCGTGCAGACATGGTGACCGCGGAGCGGCTCGCCGCGCGGAAGGCGGAGATCGCCGGGTCGCGGGATCTCACGGCCTTGCGCGCGCACCTGGAGCGACGCGCGGCGCCGCTGCTCGAGGTGATGCCGGCGATCCCGGAGCAGAAGGCGCTGCTCTCGATGGACGGTGGCGTCTGTCCCGTCGACGGCGCGGCGCTGGTGTTCGACCCCTGGAGCCCGGGCTCGCACCGCTGCCCGCGTTGCCGCGAGACCTACAGCGGCGAGCGCCACGACCGGGCCTGGGCGCGCTATCAGCACCTCTGGCTCGCCGAGCGGGCCGCGCACCTCGCCGCGCTCGGCGCGCTCGCCGACCACCGCGGGGCCGCGGCGCGGGCCGGCGAGATTCTGCGTGCCTATGCGGCGCGCTATTTCCGCTACCCCAACCGGGACAACGTGCTCGGCCCGAGCCGCCTCTTCTTCTCCACCTACCTCGAGTCCCTCTGGATCGCCAACGTCCTCGCGGCGGCGGTGCTGCTGCGCGAGTCGGGCAACCTGGACGAGGCGACCACACGCGCGGTGAACCAGGTGGCCGAGGAAGCGGCCAACCTGATCGGCGAGTTCGACGAGGGGTTCTCCAACCGCCAGACGTGGAACAACGCCGCGCTGGCGGCGATCGCCTCCTGGTTCGAGGACGAGGACCTCGCGAGCCGCGCGATCGAGAGCCCGACCGGCTTGCTCGCGCACCTGATGCGCGGATTCGGGCCCGACGGGATGTGGTACGAGGGCGAGAACTACCACCTGTTCGCGCTGCGGGGGCTCCTCACGGGGGTCGCCTGGGCCGCGCAGGCGGGAATCGACGTCTGGGCGGAGCCGGCACCTGCCGGACGGCTGCGGGCGGCGCTGCTCGCGCCCGCCCACAGCGCGCTCCCGGATTTCACGTTTCCGGCGCGCAAGGACTCGCGGTTCGGCGTGTCGCTCGCCCACCCGATGTATCTCGAGCTGTGGGAGGTGGGGCTCGCGAATCTCGAGGAGCGGGGAGCGGGGAGCGGTACGCCCGAGCTCGCGAGCTGGCTGACGACGCTCTATCGGACGGCTGCGACCAAGCCCGAAGTGTTCGAGTCCTACTTGCACGACGCACCGATGGAACCGCTCTCCGCTCCCCGCTCCCCGTCCCGAACGAGCCTCTCCTGGTGGACGCTCCTCTTCATGGAGCCCCAGCTTCCAGATGACGCCGCGGCCTGGGCTCCCGCGAGCATGCTGCTCGACACCCAGGGACTCGCGATCCTGCGGACGCGCGAGCGCTACGTGAGTCTCGAGTGCGGCCCCTCGGGCGGCGGACATGGGCACCCCGACCGGCTGCACCTCACGCTCCACGCGGACGGCGTCCACTGGCTGCCCGACCTCGGGACCGGATCCTACGTCGCCCACGACCTCTTCTGGTATCGCTCGACCCTGGCCCACAACGCGCCCCGCCTCGACGGCAGCTCGCAGCCCCCAGGGGATGCGCACTGCTTGGCGTTCGACGTTCGCGGCGATTTTGCCTGGGCTCGGGGGCGCTACGGCGAGCTGGGGCGCGCCGTCCTGTCGGGGCCCGCCTACGTGGTGGACGTCACCGACCTGTCGGGGAAGGAGTCGCACCTGATCGAGCTGCCGTGGCATTTTGACGGCACCGGGGACGTCGTCACGCCCGGACGCTGGACGGAGGGCGAGCTGGCCGACGAGTTCGTGCACAGCGTCGAGCGATTCGTGCCCGCGGGCGAGGGACCCACCGTCCTCGAGCTGCACGCTGACGGCCGACAGCTGAGAGCGCACTTCTTGTTCAAGGGAGAGCTGCTGCGGGCGACCGGGCTCGGCAAGCCCGGAACCGAGAAGGAAGCGGCGTTCTACGTACTCCGCGCGCGCGGTCGCGGGGCCCGATTCGTCACGGTGCTCGAGCCCGTGGCCGCGGCCCCCACCGTCCGCGGCGTGCGCGCCCGAGGGGAGGTCGTGGAGGTGGAGACCGCTCGGGGAATCGAGCGACACGCGATCGGGGCCGAGGGATGGGAAGTGCAAGTCGGCGCGGAGCGGGTCCGGCTCTCCGGCACGCGCCCCACGGTGCCCGCGCTGCAACCGCTGCTCGAGCTGGAGCGCCCCACGCCGGTCACGGGCACGGCCCTTCGCGTCGATCGGCCGCCCGCGCTCGACGGCACGCTCGATGGCTTCGACCTCGCCGAGCCGTTGCGGCTCGATCTGGAGGACCAGTACCGCCGCAGCGAAGAGCCGTACGCCGGGCCCGAAGAGTTCTCGGTCGCGGTCTGCGTCAACTGGGACGATGACGCGCTGTACCTCGCGGTCGACGTGACCAAGGCCGACCTCTGCTTCCGCCCCGGCCAGGCGCCGCCGCTCCGGCTCGACAATGAGCCCGACGACGTTCACTCGGACGGCGTCCAGCTCTACGTGCGCTCCGCCGAAGAGGGTGCGGTGGCCGGATGGTTGATCGTGCCCGAGGAGGGGGACGGCGGTGGGCTGCGGGTGCGTGGCGCGGGCGCGACTGGAGGGCCGGAGATGGTCCGCGGCGCGTGGCGCCGCACTGATGTGGGGTATCGCATCACGGCGGCGATCGCGCCGCCCGACTGGAGCCGCTCGCACGTCGGCGGCCGCATCGGCTTCGACGTGATCGTCAACGAGATGCTGCCGGGCCGCGTGCGGCGCGCGGGGCAGCTCGTGTGGAGCGGCGGCGACGGATGGGTCTGGCTGCGGGGGGACAGGCAGGACGGGGATCGGCTCGGGATCCTGGAGCTGGTGGGATGACGCGATGAGCGTCGTCGTCGTGCTCCACGAGCCCCAGGACCTGGTCAACATCGCGCACGTGGTGCGGGCGCTGAAGAACTTCGGGTTCCGCGACTTGCGCCTCGTGAACCCGCGCGAGTACGACGCCTACCGGGTCGAGGGGATTGCGCATCAGACGCAGGACATCCTGGCGCGGGTGCAGCGGTTCGAGACGCTGGAGGCGGCGCTCGCCGACTGCATCCACGTAACCGGGTTCACGGCGCGAGGCCGCAGCGCGAAGCGCAACCTGCAGCGCCCGCGCGCGGCGGCGGCGGAAATTGTGGAGCGCGCGGGCGCAGGGCCCGTCGCCCTGGTGTTCGGGCGCGAGGACAAGGGCCTCACGAACGAGGCCCTGGACCGCTGCCACCGCGTCGTGACGATCCCCGCGAGCCCCGCGTATCCCTCGCTCAACCTTGCGCACGCGGTCGTGCTGATGCTCTATGAGCTGGCGCTGGCGCGGGGAGACGAAGCGACGCCGTTCAAGCCGCCCCGGCGCCAGGCGGGGCCCGCACGCGTGGAAGACCTGGAGCGGCTGTGCGCGGACGTGGAGCAGGCGCTCCGGTTGATCGAGTTCTTCAAGACCCGCGATGTGGACGGCGTGATGCGGACCGTGCGCGAGGTGATGCACCGTGCCCCGCTCGACGAGCGGGAGGTCAAGCTGCTCCGGGCGATGGCGATCGAGGTGGTCAAGTATGCCGAGCGATTGGCGCGTCCCGGGGTTCACGTCGACCGCTAGCTTGCGGCCGGACGCCCTGTTCGGCCCCGCGGAGCCGGGGACGGACGGGCCGCCGCCCGAGCGCATCACGCGCGCTGCGGGGTGTCGCGTGTGGGACGAGGCCGGGCGCGAATACGTGGATTACGTGATGGCGCTCGGCGCCGTCGCGCTGGGATACGGGCATCCCGCGGTGAACCGCGCGGCCGAGCAGGCCATCGCCGCCGGGGTCGTCGGGCCGCTCCCGCCGCCCGTCGAGGAAGAGCTGGCCGAAGCGCTGTGCCGCCACATCCCGTGGATCGAGGCGGTGCGCTTCCTCAAGACCGGCGCCGAAGCGGTCGCGGCGGCAGTGCGCCTCGCGCGCGTCGCCACGGGGCGCGACCTGGCGCTCGGGTGCGGCTATCACGGCTGGCTCGACTGGTGTCAGGGCGCCGGCATCGAGGGCGTGCCGGCCGCGACCCGCGCGCTCTACGCCGAGCTGCCGTTCAACGATGCCGAGCGCACCAGGCAACAGATCCGCGAAGCCGGGGATCGGCTCGCGGTCGTCGTAATCGAGCCGGTCGTCGTGGAGGAGCCGCGCCGCGAGTGGCTGGCCGTGCTGCGGGAGGAGACGGCGCGCGTCGGGGCGGTTCTGGTGTTCGACGAGATCAAGACGGCGTTCCGGCTCGCCGTGGGCGGGGCGGGGGAGCGCTATGGCGTCCAGCCCGATGTCGTGGTCCTCGGCAAGGCGCTCGCCAACGGCTTCCCGCTCGCCGCGGTCGGGGGGCGCAAAGACCTCCTGGCGGGCGTCTCCCGCACGTGGATCTCCTCTACCCTGGCGACGGAGAGCGTGGCGCTCGCGGCGGCGCGCGCCACGCTCGACGTCGTCGTCTCGCAGGGCGTGCCGGCGCACCTGCACCGCGTCGGGATGCGGCTGTTGCACGGGCTGCACCGCCTGCAGCACGAGCACGCCGGCGCCGTCGCGGGGGTGGGCGGGGTGGCCGAGATGTGCTTCCTCCACTACACGAGCGATGACGTCTCCCGGGCCGTCGCCCGGGCGTGCGCGGCGCGGGGCGTCCTGTTCAAGCGGACCGCGTACAACTTCGTGTCCCTGGCCCACGACGACGCGACGGTGGAGCGGACGCTGGACGCGCTCGACGACGTCCTGAGAAGCGTGGTCGATCGGTCCTAGGGCGGCCCGCCGGCATCTGCGCTAGAATTCGAGCTATGAGTCTCCAGCGCAAGCTGCTTCTGGGTTTCGCCTTGATGGTGCTCCCCACGCTGCTCGTCGGGGTTCAGGCGATTCGGACCAACGCGCTCGAGGGAGGCACGCTGGAGGGACTACGTCAGCGCCTGGCCCACTCGCGGACGTACGCGGACGTGGAAGACGCCATGTTCAACCAGACCCAGGTGGTCTGGCGCTACCTCAGCGGCGATCCCGCGGCCAAGAAGGAGTTCCCGCTCACCGAGCAGGTGGTGGACTACTGGCTCGATCGCTGGGCGGCTGGTCTTCCCCCCGACGCACTGAAGTTCGCAGACGGCGTCCGCGCCATCGAAGGCGACATCCGCGCCGTCGCCGCTCGCGTGTTCAAGCTGTACGATTCCGGACAGCGCGAGGCGGCCTACCTCACCGCGCGGCACGAGCTGGTGGAGCGCCTGCAGCCGGCCCTGGCGGTGGTGAACCGCGAGATCTACCGCCAGGCCCGCGAGTTGAGCGTGCAGCGAGCCGTCGCGGAGGTGCAGACGATCGTGGAGGCGCAGCGGCGCGTCCTCTGGTCAATCATCGTGCTCGCGCTGGTCGTGGGCCTCGTCGCTTCGTGGCTGATTTCCCGGAGTCTGGCGCGTCCGATCAGCGAGCTGCGGCAGGCCATGGCCGTGGTTGGCGCGGGCGACCTGGACCACGCGATCGAGCCGCGGTCGCGCGACGAGATCGGCGACCTCGCCCGCTCCTTCGCGCAGATGACCGAGAGGCTCCGTCAATCCCGCGCCCAGCTCGTGCAGTCCGAGAAGCTGGCCTCGATCGGGCAGATGGCGGCTGCGGTGGCCCACGGGCTCCGGAACCCTCTGGCGAGCCTGCGCGCGGCCGCGCAGCTCGCCCAGCACCGGGTCGAAGCCCCCGCCGCCCGCGAGCAGCTGGGTGCCATCGTCGAGCAGGTCGATCGTCTCGATCTCAGGATCGCTCACCTGTTGACGTTCTCCCGGCCCGCCCCCTTCCGCCCTCTTCGGGAGAGCGTGCGGGCGCTGGTCGAGGGCGCGCTCTCCGGCTTCTCCGAGTTGCTGCGCCAGCGCCGGGTCGAGTTGGCGATGAACCACGCGGCGGCGCTCCCCGAGATTCGCGTCGACCCGATGCGACTGGAGCAGGCATTGACCGAGATCGTGTCGAATGCGCTCGACGCCATGCCCGATGGAGGGCGGCTCGAGATCGCGACTCGGCCCGAGGGCGCCGGCGTGGGCGCAAACGGCGTCGTCATCGAGATCAGCGATTCGGGCGGGGGCATCCCCTCCGAGATCCTGCCCACCGTGTGTGAGCCCTTCTTCACGACGCGACCCGAGGGCACGGGGCTCGGGCTGGCGATTGCCAAGCGCTACGTCGAGGAGGCCGGCGGCCGGTTGGAGATCGCGAGCGCGGTCGGCCGCGGCACGGCCGTTCGCGTCTGGCTGCCGGTCGCGAGCGGCGACAGGGCGCCCGCCCCGGCGGCCCCGAGCCTCGCATGAGCGGCTCCACGGTTCTGATCGTGGACGACGAGCAGACGCTGGCGCGGTCGGCCAAGGCGTTCCTGGCCGACCACGGCTATGACGCGGAGGTAGCGACGAGCGGCGAGAAGGCGATGGAGCTGCTCGAAAACCTGCAGCCAGACGTGGTGTTCGCGGACGTCCGCCTGCCCGGCATGAGCGGGCTCGACCTCCTCAAACGGATCCGCGAGTTCGATCCGGTCATTCCGGTCATCATGGTGACGGCCTACGGCTCGATCGAGGGCGCGGTGGAGGCGGTGAAGCTTGGCGCCTTCGACTACGTCAAGAAGCCCGTGGACCTGGAGGAGCTCAAGCTCCTCGCGGACCGGGCTCGCGAGAACCGGCTGCTGCGACAGGAGCTGTCCTATTATCGTCGGCGCGCGACTCGGGACGTGGGGTTCCCGGCCATGCTGGGAGAGTCGCCGGTCATCCGCGCGGTGCTCGAGCGGGCGCGCCAGATCGCCTCGCTGGACGAGGCACCGCCCGTCCTCCTGACGGGCGAGACCGGCACCGGCAAGGGTCTCCTGGCCCGCGCCATTCACGCCTCCGGTCCCCGCGCCATGAAGCCGTTCATCGAGATCAACTGCACGGCTTTGCCGGCCACCCTCATGGAGGCCGAGCTGTTCGGTTACGAGCGCGGCGCGTTCACGGACGCCAAGGAGTCGAAGCCCGGCCTGGTCGAGGCGGCGGAGGGGGGGTTCCTCTTTCTCGACGAGATCGGCGACGTCGACCTGTCGGTGCAGGGGAAGTTGCTCAGGGCCATCGAGGAGCGGGCGGTGCGACGCGTGGGCAGCGTGCGCGAGCGCAAGATCGACTTCCGCATCGTCGCCGCGACGAACCGTGACCTCGAGCGCGAGGCGCGCCAGGAGCGGTTTCGCAAGGATCTCTATTTCCGCCTGGCGGTGATCGTGCTCGACGTACCCCCCCTGCGGGAGCGCGGTAGTGACGTGCTGCTCCTCACCGAACATTTCCTGCGGTCGTTCAACGCCAAGTACGGGAAGGTGGTTCGTGAGATGAGCGCGGCGGCGCGCGATCTGCTGCTCTCCTATCCGTGGCCGGGGAACGTACGCGAGCTCAGCCACGTCATCGAGCGGGCGGTCCTGTGGAGTCGAGGTCCCACGCTGGACATCGAGCACCTTGCGGTGACGAGCCCCACGGGAGTCGGTTCAGCCGACCACGGCGCGTCGCGGGCGAGCGGCAGCCCTGACGGGGAGCCGGGAGCGGCACCGGCCGCAGCCGCGCTGCCGCCGCCGGGCGTGGACTTGGCCCAGTGGGAGAAATCGGTCATCGAGCGAGCGCTGCGGGAGGCGGGAGGGAATCAGACGAAGGCGGCTCAGCGTCTCGGGATCTCCAGGGACACGCTGCGCTACCGGTTGAAGAAGTTCGGCTTGCAGCCCTGAGTGGGTGATTCCACCCAGATTGGGTGAAATGACTCACTCCCCGGCTCCGGAGCCGGCCCCCGCACTCGCGGCCTTCACGCACGACAATTGCTTCGAAGGGAAGGAGTTACACGGTTAGGCCGCGGTCTCGCCTGTTCCCATTCGGGATGGCACGGCGCCTGCTTAGGGAAGCTAGCGGTTGAGTGGTCGACCACCACCAGTATCGGAGGTTGCAACATGTCGTGGACGAAGCCTGAATTCGAGGTCGTCGAGCTGGGCATGGAAGTCGGCGCGTACGCGGGTAACGCGTAACCTCGCCGAGTTGAACAGCCAAGCTTGAGGAGGCCGGGCGCGATCCCGGCCTCTTTTTTCTCGATGCGCGTCATCATCCTCGGCTCCGCCGCAGGTGGCGGACTCCCCCAGTGGAATTGTGGCTGTCCCAACTGCCGCGCGGCGCGGGAGCAGGGCCCCGGCCGCACGCAATCGTCCGTGGCGGTGAGCGCGGACGGCGAGCGCTGGATCCTGCTCAACGCGTCGCCCGACGTGCGCCAGCAGCTGGCCGCGCACCGCGCCCTGTGGCCGCGAGGCGTGCGCGGGACGCCGCTCGCCGCGGTGGTCTGTACCGACGGCGAGATCGATCACACGCTGGGCCTGATGCTGTTACGCGAGCACACGAAGAAGATCCCGGTGTACGCTCCCGGCGGCGTGATCTCCCTGCTCACCGAGCAGTGGCCGCTGCTGCGCGCTCTGTCCGCCTATGCGGGTGCCGACGCGCGTCCCCTGCCGGACGGTGAGCCGATCGCGCTCGCCGACGTCGCGGGCCAACCGCTCGGGATCTCCTGTACCGCGCTGGGTGTGGCGCGCCGCCCGCCGCGCTACGCGCGCGGGGCCCCCGCCGGGACCTTCGACGTCGGGCTGCGGCTCGCGGACGAGCGTACGGGCGGGACGCTCTCCTATATTCCGACGGCGGCGGCGGTCGATGCGGTGGTGGAGCGCCTGGCCGCGCGCGCGGATCTCCTGCTGTTCGACGGCACGTTCTGGTCGGACGGCGAGCTGCGCTCCGCCGGTGTGGACGCGGTGACGGCGCGGGAGATGGGGCACCTTCCGGTAGGCGGCGCGAGCGGCAGCCTCGGCGCGCTGCCTCGCCTGGGGGCGAAGCGCACGGTGCTCGTGCACATCAACAACACGAATCCCATCTTGTGCCGCGGCTCGGCCGAGCGGGCGCAGCTTGAAGCGGCGGGGATCGAGGTGGGAGACGACGGCATGGCGTTCGAGCTATGACGCCGGCGCCCGACGCCCAGCCCTGGTCGCGCGACGAGCTCGTTCGCAGGCTGCGCGCCGTCGGCGAGGCGCGCTACCACATCCACCATCCCTTCAACCAGCGGATGCACCGTGGGGAGCTGCGGCGCGAGGAGCTGCAGCTCTGGGTCGCGAACCGCTTCTGCTACCAGCAGGCGATTCCGATCAAGGATGCCGCCATCATGTCGAACTGCCCCGAGCCCGCTGTGCGGCGCGCGTGGATCCAGCGGATCGTCGATCACGACGGGCGGGCGGACGGCGAGGGCGGGCTCGAGGCCTGGCTGCGCCTCGCCGAGGCCATGGGGGTCGAGCGGGACACGCTGCTGGCCGGCCGCTGGGTGCTGCCGGGGGTGCGGTTCGCTGTCGAAGCGTACATCACGTTCTGCCGTACCCGGCCGTGGATCGAGGCGGTCGCGGCATCGCTGACGGAGCTGTTCGCGCCCACGATCGTGAGCCAGCGGCTCTCGGCGATCCTCGCTCACTACAAGTGGATCGACCCCGCCGGGCTCGAGTATTTTCGCGCCCGGCTCCAGCAGGCGCCGCGTGATGCCGAACACGCGCTCGCGCTCGTCACCGAGCGCTGCCGCACCCGCGAGCTTCAGGAGCGGGCCGTTGCCGCGCTCGACTTCAAGTGCGACGTGCTCTGGTCCCTGCTCGACGCCGTCGAGCGGGGGCCTCTGCCCGGCAATGCCCCGTGACCTCCCCCGCGCCCGATGCCGCGACCGTCCGCGTCGCCCCCAAGGCGCGGCTGCAGTGGGACGAAGTCCGCCAGCGCCACGTGCTGCTGTACCCGGAAGGGTTGGTAGCGCTCAATGAGACCGGCGCCGATATCCTGGCGATGTGCGACGGCACACACACCCTCGCCGGCATCGTGACGTCGCTCCAGCAGCGCTACGGCGTCGAGGGGGTCCAGCAGGACGTCACGGGCTTCCTCGAGGCGCTCGCCGCGAAGGGGCTCATCCTGTTCGAGAGAGGCTGAGTTAGATTCCGTCCATGATGTCGCAGCCGCTGTGGCTCCTCGCGGAGCTGACCTATCGCTGTCCGCTGCAGTGTCCCTACTGCTCGAACCCGCTGGAGTTCGCCGGGGGCCGGTTTCGCAACGAGCTCGGCACCGAGGACTGGTGCCGCGTGTTCCGCGAGGCCAAGGCGCTGGGCGTACTCCAGCTCGGCCTCTCGGGCGGCGAGCCGTTGCTGCGCGCCGATCTCGAACAGCTCGTCGCGGCAGCACACGAGGTCGGGCTCTACTCGTCGCTCATCACGTCGGCTTACCGCCTGACGAAGGACCGCCTCGCCGCGCTGCGGCGCGCCGGGCTCGACCACGTCCAGATCAGCGTCCAGGCGGCGGACGAAGAGCTCTCCAACTACATCGCCGGCACCGCGTCCTACCGCGACAAGCTCGCCGCCTACCGCTGGACCAAGGAGCTCGGCTTCCCGCTCACCGTCAACGTGGTGCTGCACCGCAAGAACCTCCACCAGGTGCGCGATCTCATCCTGCTGGCGGAATCGCTCGGCGCCGAGCGCATCGAGCTCGCGAACACGCAGTTCTACGGCTGGGCGTTTCACAACCGCGACGCGCTGATGCCGACGCGGGCGCAGCTCGACGAGGGGTGGCGGGTGGTGCAGGAAGAGCGGGCCAGGCTGGGCACGAAGCTCGAGATCGTGTGGGTGCTCCCTGACTACCACGAGCGCTATCCCAAGCCCTGCATGGGGGGGTGGGCCCGCTCCTACATGACCGTCACTCCGGCGGGCGAGGTGTGGCCGTGCCACGCCGCGGGCCGCATCACGACGCTCAAGTTCGCAAACGTGCGGGAGCACCCCCTCGAATGGATCTGGCACCACTCCGACGCCTTCACCGCGTTCCGCGGCGACGCCTGGATGCCTGAGCCGTGCCGCTCCTGCCCGCGCAAGACGGTGGACTTCGGCGGCTGTCGCTGCCAGGCATTCCTGATCGCGGGCGACGCCGGCGTGACGGACCCCGTGTGCTCGTTGTCGCCGCATCGCCACCTCGTGGACGACGCTGTGGCCGAGGTCGAGCGCACCGCCGCGGTGGATGCGGGCGAGTGGCTGTACCGCGCCGCACCCAACTCCCGGGCCCTCGCCGCGAAGGGATGATCGAGGCGCTCGGCCTCGGCAAGGACTTCGGCGCGGTCCGCGCGCTGGACGGCCTCGACCTCGATGTGGGCGAGGCCGAGTTTTTTGGCTTCCTCGGACCGAACGGCGCCGGCAAGACCACCACCGTCCACATCCTCGCCACGCTGCTGCGACCCACGCGTGGGAGCGCCCGCATCGCGGGGCACGACGTGGTGCGCGAGAGCCTCGCGGTGCGGAAGAGCATCGGGCTGGTGTTTCAGGAGCCCACGCTCGACCGCGACCTCACGGTGGAGGAGAACCTCCGCTTCGCCGCGCGGTTGTGGGACCTCCCGGGGGGGACGCGCTCCGCCGCGACACGGATCGACGAGCTGCTGCGGCAGTTCGGGCTGTCGGAGCGCCGCGACTCGCCGGTGCGCTCCCTCTCGGGCGGCATGCGCCGCGCGGCCGACATCGCGCGCGGTGTGCTGCACCGGCCGCGCGTCCTGTTCCTCGACGAGCCGACGGCGGGGCTCGATCCCCGGGCGCGGCGCACGCTGTGGCAGTTCATCCGGGACCTGCGCGCCGCCTCGGGGATGACGGTGTTCCTGACGACGCACTACGTAGAGGAGGCGGAGCCGTGCGACCGCGTAGCCGTGCTCGATCGTGGTCACCTCGTCGCCCAGGGGACACCCGCCGAGCTGAAGCGCGCGGCCGGGGCGGGGTCGCTCGAGGAGGTGTTTCTGGCGCGCACCGGGCGCCCGCTCGCCGAGGCGGACGCGGCGGCGGCCCCCCCGGGGCGCGAACGCTAGCGATGGCGCGCGCCGTCTGGGGCATCGTCGCCCGCGAGTTCGTCCGGTTCCTGCGCCAGCGGGGGCGGCTGGTGAGCAGCGTGGCGCGGCCGTTCGTGTGGTTCGTATTCGCCGGCGCGGGATTCCGCGCGATGTTCGCGGGTCCACCGGGCCTCGACTACCCGCGCTACATGGCTCCGGGCCTGCTCGGGATGGTCGTCCTCTTCGGCGCGTTCCTCGCCGCCCTCTCCACCGTGACCGACCGGGACGCGGGGGTGCTGCGCATGCTGCTGGTGGCGCCCGTCCCGCGCGGCGCCATCGCGCTGGGCAAGGTCTTGGGCGCGACGCTGCTCGGCACGGTGCAAGCGCTGGCGGTCGCACTGATCCTGCTCCCGGCGGCGCGGCTCAGCGTCACGCCGGGCGGCGCGGTGCTGGCGCTCGCTGCCGTCGTCCTGACGAGCCTCGCCGCCGGGGCGGTGGGGCTCGTCCTCGCCGCGACCATCCGCTCGATCGAGAACTTCGCCGGCGTGATGAACTTCGCGATCTTCCCGATGCTGTTCCTGTGCGGCGCGTTCTACCCGGTGCGGAATCTCGCCGCGCCGCTGCGGGCCCTCGCCTATCTGAATCCGCTCGCCTACGGGGTGGACCTGCTGAAGCACGCCCTGCTCGCGCCCTGGAGCGCGGCGGGTTACGGGGGAGAGTTGGCGGTTGGGTTCGACTTCGCGGCGCTCGCCGTCTTCGCGGGCCTGGGGCTCGCCGCGGCGACGCCGCTGCTGGCGCGCGAGGACGGCGTCACGCGCGCCGCGTTTCCCGGCGAGCGGCGCTAGGCGCCGAACACTCCGGCTACCGCCTCGAAGATCAGGATCAGCACGAGCGCCACGATGACCGCGATCAGCCGGTACGCGGTGGCCTTCTCCGGGGCGTTGCCGGGGACCTTCATGACGACGGGCACCCCCAGGGCGAGCAGCCACAGCGTGTACACCAGTCCCAGCAGCACGAGCAGGCCGAACTGGGGAACGAGGAGCAGCGCCGCGAGGAGCCAGGACGGCGTGCTGGCGTAGGCGGCGAGCTTGAGGGCCTGCACGCGGTTCGACTGGGCTCCGAAGCTGGGCGCGAGGACGTCGAGTGCGATCGCGAGCGCGTACACGCTCGCGAGCCCGAGAACGTAGTGGGCCACCGCTCCCTGCAGTGCCGCGCCGAGCGGCGCGTTCACCGGGCCGAACATGGTGCCGACCTTGCCGAAGACCAGCGCCCCGAGCATGGTCGCGATCGGGCCGATGGCGCTGAGCGGTATCACATAGCTCTTGTAGATCGTGCTCGCGTTCGTGAACTCGCTGCTGATTGTGTTCCACTCGTTCCGTGGCCGAAACAGCATGTTGCGCGCGCGCCGGAACAGCGGGCTCCCTGCAGCCTTGGCGAACGCCGCCTTCGCCGACGCGGCCGCCTTGGACGGTGCCGCCTTCGCCGGGCCGGGTGGCCTGGCCCCGGGGGGTCTGGGAGGCGGCGTGGGCGGGCGCGGGGGCGGGCGGGGCGGCTGGCGGGGGGGCGTGGTCACGCGACCAAAATACATAAACCGTTATAAGATGCCATAACGCTGCGCCCCAAGCGGGCCCCGCAGGGTCCTACAACGTAGCGACTTAGCGTCTTATGACCCAGATTCTGGCCCATGCTCATCGACGTGCACGCTCACTTCTACCACGACCGCACGCCGCGGGCCGACTGGCGGGAGCGCAATGCGAGCCGCCTGCGCGCGGGCGAGCGGATGGGCGTCACGATCCACGTGGCCTCGGTCCTCGGCACCTGGGGGCGCACGTCCCCGGTCTATTTCCCGTCCCCGCCGGACCTGCAATACGGCAACGACGCGTTGCTCGCCCTCGAGCGCGCGCACCCGGATCGCATCCGCGGCTACGTCACGGTCAACCCCAACTTCACCGCCCACGCCCTGGGCGAAATTGACCGCTGTCGCGCCGCCGGCATGATCGGGATCAAGCTCGCCGCGAGCCGGCGGGCGAACGATCCCCTGCTCGATCCGATCTGCGAGCTCGCGCGCGAGCGCGGGCTCCCGGTGCTGCACCACGTGTGGCAGCACCGGCGGCGGGATTGGCCGGGGCAGGAGGCCTCGGACGCCCCCGAGCTGTGCGCGCTCGCGGAGCGCCATCCGGACGTGCGCTTCATCCTCGCCCACATCGGCGGGGGCGGGGACTGGCAGCACTCGCTCGCCGCGCTCCGGGGGGGCACGCCCAACGTGCTCCTCGATCTCTCGGGCAGTGGCGCGGACGGCGGTATGCTCGAGGGCTGCGTCGAAGCGGTGGGCGTGGAGCGGCTGCTCTGGGGCTCGGATCTCACGATGGACACGGGCTGGGCGAAGCTGCGCTACCTCGCGCACCTGCTGCGCGGACCGGAGCTCGAGCAGGTGAGCTGGAAGAACGCGGCGCGCATCTTTCCACGCGGCGCCTTCCCGTCCGACTGATGCGCGTCGATGTCAACGCCCTGCTCGGGGCCTATCCCTGGCGCCGCGTCCCCGGCAGCTCGCCCGAGGCGCTGCGCGCCGCCATGGACCGGACAGGCATCGACGAGGCGTGGGTGAGCCATCTGCCGAGCTTCTTCTGGCGTGCGCCCGAAGAGGGGAACGCGTGGCTGTACGAAGCGACCGGCCGCGACCGGCGCCTCAAGCCGATCCCCGCCGTGCATCCGGGGCGGAAGGGATGGGAAGAGACCATCGGCGAAGCGGCGGACCGCGGCGCCCCCGCCGTCCGCTGCGATCCCACGTATTACGGACTCGACCCGGCGGGCGCCGAAATGCGGGTGCTCGCCGCCGCGTGCGCGGCCGCACGGCTCCCACTCGTGCTCGCCGTCCGCCTGGAGGACGGACGCCAGCGCCACCCCAACGACACCGCGCCCGAGCTCCCAGCGGCGGCGGTGCGCGCGCTGATCCGGACCGACGACGACGTGCGCATCATCGTGACTCACGCCGACCGGGGACTCATCGAGGAGGTCCACTTCGGCTCCACGCCCGAGGAGGCGGCGCGCCTGTGGTGGGACATCAGCTGGATCTGGGGGCCGCCCGAAGATCACCTCGAGACGCTGCTCGCCACGGTCGGTGTGGAGCAGCTGGTGTTCGGGACGGGGCAGCCGCTGCGGATTCCCGAAATCAGCCTCGCAAAGCTCGACCTCCTGGACCTCACGCCGCAGCAGCGGGCCGCGATCGAGGTAGGCAACGCCCGCGCCGCTCTGGCCTTCTGATCGACCGCCTGACGAGCCGACTCGAGTGGGGTCTCGTCCCCGCCGTTCTCGTCCCCTTTCGCGGCAGCGCGATCGCCGAGGACGCGCTGGAGGCGTACGTCAGGTGGATGGCCGGTCAGCAGATCGCCGGCGTGGCGGTGTGGGCCCACACCGGTCGGGGGCCGCACCTCTCGACGGATCAACGGCGGCGCGTGCTCCAGACGTGGCGCGCGGCGCTGCCGCTGAGCGTGATCGTCGCGGGCGCGAGCAGTATCGAGATGGCCCGCGAGGCCAAGTCGGGGGGGGCGGACGCGCTGCTCGCGTTCCCGACCTCTAACGACCCAGTGCGTTACCACGACCGCCTCGGCCGTGAGCTCCCGGTCATCGCGTTCTATCTGTACGAGGCGGCCGGCGGCGTGCCCTACGACAACCGGACATTGCAAGCCATCCTGGCCCTGCCGAGCGTCATCGGCATCAAGGTGGCCACGCTCGACTCAGTCATGGCGTTCCAGCGCATCGCGGGGCTGATGCGCGACTATCCCGACAAGCTGCTGATCACCGGCGAGGACCGATTCCTGGGCTACTCGCTCACGATGGGAGCGCGTGCGGCCCTGGTGGGGATGGGGGCGGCGCTCACGGACGTTCAGGTCGCGCTGCTGGAGGCCTTCCGCAACCGCGATTTCGCGAAGTTCGTGCAGCTGTCGGGGGTGTGTGACCGGCTCGCGGGAGCGACCTTCATCCCGCCGATGGAAGGGTACGTCCGTCGCATGCTGTGGGCCCTCGCGGCCGAGGGCGTCATCCCCGACGACGCCTGCGACGACCCTTGGGGCCCCGTGCTCGACCCTGCCGAGCGCGAGGAGGTCCGCCGAGCGGTGCGCGATGTCCGCGCCGCGCGTCCGTGAGGCGGCGGTCGTTCCTCGAATGGTGCGCGGCGGCCGGCGGGCTCGTCGGGTGGTCGCGCTTCGCGAAAGGCTCCGTGGCAATGGCTGAGCGAGTGCACGTGGTCGTGGTGGGGGCCGGCGCGTTCGGCGGCTGGACGGCCTGGCATCTCCGACGGCGGGGCGCGCGCGTCACGCTGCTCGATGCCTGGGGCCCTGGCAATTCGCGCGCGAGCTCGGGCGGCGAGACGCGCGTGATCCGCGGGACCTACGGGCCGCGGCGCGTCTACACGGTGCTGGCGGCGCGCTCGCTCGCGCTGTGGCGCGAGCAGGAGCGGCGCTGGCAGCGCCAGCTCTACTACCCCATCGGCGTGCTGTGGCTCGTGGAGGACGACGATCAGTACGAACGGGCGGCGCTGCCGATCCTCAAGGAGGCCGGGCTCGCGTTCGAGGAGCTGGACGGCGCGGAGACCGCGCGGCGCTATCCCCAGATCACTTGTGAGAAGGTGCGCTGGGCGATTCTCGAGCGTGACGCCGGCTACCTGACCGCGCGGCTCGCGTGCGAGGCCGTGCTCGCGGGCTTTCTCGAGGAGGGGGGCGAGTATCGCCAGCTCGCCGTGCGACCGGGGGACGTGGCGGCGGGAGTGATGGACGGCGTCGCGCTCTCGGACGGGGGCGTGCTGCGCGCCGACGCGTACGTGTTCGCGGCGGGCCCCTGGCTCGGGCGCCTGTTCCCGGACGTGATCGGCGACCTGGTGCGCCCCACGCGTCAGGAGGTGTTCTTCTTCGGGACGCCGCCCGGCGACGCGCGGTTCACCGAGGAGGCCCTGCCCGTTTGGGCGGACCACGGCGCGCGCTTCATGTACGGGATCCCCGGCAACCGGTGGCGGGGCTTCAAGGTGGCGGACGACACGCGCGGTCCGCCGTTCGATCCCACCGCAGGGGAGCGGCAGGCGAGTGCGGAGGGGCTGCGCGCGGCGCGCGACTACCTGGGGTACCGCTTTCCGGGGCTCGCCGGCGCGCCGCTGCTCGAGGCGCGCGTGTGCCAGTACGAGCAGAGTCCGGACGAGCACTTCATCATCGATCGTCATCCCGGCGCGAACAACGTCTGGCTCGTGGGCGGCGGCTCGGGCCACGGGTTCAAGCACGGGCCCGCTGTCGGCGAGCTGGTTGCCGCTCACGTCCTCGATCACAAGGCCCTCGATCCCCAGTTCGCGCTCGCCCGGTTCGCCCGGTAGGGCGAGGCAGCGACTGGAGCGCGACTTCGAGCGCTTCAAGCGCGAGCTGCCGCGCGATTTTCCGTCTCACGTGCGCGAGACGTACGGCATCGATCTCACGGCCCGCTACCTCGGCGTCGATCTCCCACACCCGATCGGCAAGGCCTCGGGGCAGCTCTCGCTCAACGCGACTCAGCTCGAGGACGACGCTGCGGCCGGCCTCGCCTGCGCGATCCTGAAAACCGTCATCGCGGAGGACGAAACCGGCGCCCGGGCCATGGCCGCGTGGGCGATCCACGAGACGAGAATGAAGGTGGAGCGCCGCGGTCGCTCGGGATGGACGGTGACCTGGAAGGGCAGGGGTTGGGACCGCCCGCTGGCGGAATACCTGGCGCTCCTGCGCACCGGCCGCGACCTCGCGCGCGCCACGGGGATGCTCGTCGTCCCGAGCGTGAAGTATCATCTGCCGCGGCTCGCCGAGCCGTTCCGCGACGGCGAGTACCGGCACACGACGCGGCGGCTCGCCGGGGCGTGGGGCGAGCCGCCGCTGCTCCTGGAGAAGGACTTTTCTCCCACCCTCGCGGGCGACGCGCTGTCCGAGGACCCCGCCCAAATCATACGCTGGCTGCGGGAGGTGCCCGAACGGATCCGCGAGGCAGCGCCCGTTCCCGTGCGGGTCGCGGTGAAGCTCATGAACGCGCGCTTCGATGACGCGTTTCAGGTCGCCATGATGGACGCCGCGGCGGGCGCCGACACCCTCGTCTGCTTCAATCGCTTGTTCGACGACAAGTTGGGGGTCGCCTACGGCGGCTGGGACTTGAGCGACCGCAATCTCCGCGTCTTGGACCTCTACCGCCTGCGACCGCCCGCTACCGCCTCCTACCGTCCTCGTGTGGGCACCGGCAACGTCTGCTCCGGGCGCGTGCTGCTCGAATACGCGCAGCGCGGTTGCGAAAGCGTGCAGCTCCACACCCTCTTCCAGCTGCCGCTCTCCCAGTTCCCCGCGACCCACGGGTCGCGCACGCAGCGCGCGCTGCACGCGCTGATATTCGACCCGCGGGACGGCTTGGTCGCGGGAATGTTGGAGCTCGAGGCTCGGGGGAAGCTCGAGCGCCGCGACGGGGAGCTGCACTTCCTGGATGTCGCACGTGATGCGCATCGCCCGCATTGAGCTGTTCGACCTCGCCCTGCCGCTCGTCGAGCCGTTCATCATCTCGGGCGGTGCGGTGAGCGAGCGTCGCTCGCTCATCGTGGCGCTGCACGACGACGAGGGGCACGTGGGCTATGGCGAGTCGCCGCCGTTCGAGCTGCCGTTCTATTCGGCGGAGACGCTCGCGAGCGCCATCGACCTGACGCGCCGGGTGCTCGCGCCGCGCGTCGCCGGCCGGGCGTTCGAATCGCCCGAAGCGGTGGACGAAGCGGTGCGGACGGAGATTCGCGGCAACCCGTTCGCCCGGGCTGGCGTCGAGACGGCGGCCTGGGACCTCGCGGCGCACCGCGCGGGCGTCGGCATGGCCCAGCTCATCGCCGGCCGCCTCGGGGTCGCGCCGGCGACGAGCGTGCCGTGCGGTGTGGCGCTCGGCATCCCGGGCGATCGGCAGCCGGAGACGCTGACGCGGCGGGTGTACGACGCGTTGCAGCTGGGCTACCGCCGCGTGAAGATCAAGATCGCGCCCGGATGGGACGAGATCGCCGTGCGCGCCGCGCGCTCGGGCATGGCGGGCACGGAGCTGCCGCTCACCGTGGACGCGAACGGCGCCTATCGCTGGCCGGATCACGAGCGCGCCTTGCGCGCGCTCGACGACGCCGGGCTCTTGTTCATCGAGCAGCCGCTCGCCCCCGATGAGCTGGTGGGGCACGTCCGGCTCGGTCGCGAGCTGCGTACCCCCGTCTGCCTCGACGAGACGCTCGAGAGCGCCGCGCTCGCCCGGCAAGTGAAGGAGCTCGAGGGCCCGCGGGTCTGGAACCTCAAGGTCCACCGCGTGGGCGGTCTTGCGGAGGTGAGCCGGATGTACCGTATCGCCGTGGAATACGGGGCCCAGCTCTGGGCGGGCACGATGCCCGCTACGGGGATCGGGTCGCAGGCCGACCTCGCCGTCGCCTGCTTGCCTCGCTGCGTCTATCCCTCCGACCTCGAGCCCAGCACGCGCTGGTTCGGCCGGGGGGTGGACGTGATCAAGCTGACCATGGGAACGGACGGGCGGATGGCCGTTCCCGGAGTCTCGGTGGCCCGGTTGCTGGACGCGGGACGTTTCCGTTCCGCGGCCCGCTTGCTACCTTAGAGCCGTTGGCCGCGAGCCCGTCGTCCCGATAACAACGCCATGATTCCGCTCGAGAACCAGCCGCCCACCTACTGGGCAACGACACTCTACAAGGATCCCCGGAAGCGTCCCAAGGCCGACGCGCCGATCCGGGATCTGCCTCAGCGCGCCGCGCAGCGGTTCAAGCGGGCGCGCGAGGGGATGCGCGCGCTCAAGCACGTGACCGAGCAGGTCGTGTTCATGGGAACGACCTGGAAGTGGGTGTGGATGTACGAGGTCGCCGGACGCAAGCTCGGCTACCTCCATCCCATGGAGCTGAGCGTCAGCGGCACGTTCGTATTGAGGGAATTCGAGGAGAAGGAGCTGGCGCTCACCGACGGACTCCCCAAGCCGATCCGCGCGGCGATCCGCGACGGCGAGATCGCGAGCGGCGTGCGCTGGTGCTGGCTGCCGTTTCCCGACCTCGATGCCGTGGACGCGTTCGTCGAGATCGTTCGCCTCAAACACATGCTGCTGGCGCGACCCGACTAGCGTCCGCGTTTTGCCCTTGTGCGGCGTTCGCCGCCGGGGCTACATTCCGGCGCCCGCAAGCCGTTTGACACCCGAACGATACATTCGCCATCGAGCGCATTGATGACGAAGAGGTGTGGCAGGTCCGCGGCCGGGATCGCCGTGGTCGTCTTCATGGCCAGCCCGCTCGCCGCGCAAAACGGCCAGCCGCAGGAAGCCCGCACGGCGCGCGTCATCAGCGACACGGGCAGGCTCAAGGGTCCCCGCCAGCCCATCTTTTTTCGCCACGACGTTCACGCGGGTCAGAGTCGCATCCCCTGCATGTACTGCCACGCCTCCGTGGCGGTCTCGAGCGAGCCGGGTATCCCCGCGGTGCAGACGTGCTTCGGCTGCCACCAACTCATTACCGGCTCGACCGATGAGCATAAGGCCGAGATCAAGAAGGTCCAGCAGGCGTGGATCGGGAAGCAGCCACCGCAGTGGATCCGGGTCCACGCGCTCCCCGGGTTCGTGCGCTTTCCTCACATGCGGCACATTAAGGCGCTGGGCACGCAAGCGTGCGCGACCTGTCACGGCCAGGTCGAGCGCATGCCCCAGGTCTATCAGGTGTCGACCCTGAAAATGGGCTGGTGCGTCAACTGTCACGTGCGGAGCGGCGTGAGCCGCGATTGCACCCTGTGTCACTACTGATGGGCGAGCCGATGGAGCGGAGACGGTTCCTCAAGGTCCTCGGCGTGACCGGGGGCGGCGCGGCGTTGCTGTCGGGCTGCGGCATCGGTCCCGAGCCGACCGAGAAGCTCATTCCCTACCTGATCCCACCCGAGGACCAGGTCCCGGGCACGCCGACCTACTACGCCACGACCTGCCGGGAGTGTCCGGCCGGGTGCGGCCTGCACGCCAAGGTGCGCGAGGGCCGCGTCGTGAAGCTCGAGGGGAACCCCGAGTCACCGATCAACCACGGACGGCTGTGCCCGCGCGGCCAGGCAGGGCTGCAGGGGCTCTACAATCCCGACCGCGTCGCGGGTCCGCTGGAGCGGACAGGGGACGGCCAGTGGAAGCCCATCGCCTGGGACGACGCCATCGGGCGCGTCGCGGCGAACGTGAAGGGGGCGCGGGGCAAGGGGATCGTCTTCGTGACGGGCCACGAGTCCGGTGCGTTCGGCGAGCTCGTGGACGAATGGATGCGGCAGGTGGGCGGCCGGCACGTGATCTACGAGCCGTTCGCCTTCGAGGCCCTGCGCGAGGGGAATCGCCTCGCCTTCGGTACGTCCGCCGTGCCCTGGTACGACTTCGCGAACGCACGCTACCTCGTCTCCTTCGGCGCCGACTTCCTGGACACCTGGGTGTCGCCGGTCGGGTACCAGAACGGCTTCGCCCGCGCGCACGGGTTCCAGGCTGGGCGCGATGCCTCCATGGCCAAGTTCGTGTTCGTCGGCCCGCGCCTGTCGCTCACCGGCATGAACGCGGACGAGTGGATCGCCGCGGCGCCCGGCACGGAAGGACTGCTCGCGCTCGCGATGGCGTCCGTGATCGTGCGCGAGCGGCTCGCGCCCGTGCCCTCCGACGCGGCGCGGCTCGCGTCCCTGCTGTCGCGTCATGCGCCGGCGCAGGTGGCCTCGGCGGTGGGAATCGAGCCGAGCGTCATCGCGCGCCTGGCACGCGAGTTCGCCGCGTCCAAGGGCGGTCTCGCGGTGGCGGGCGGGATCGCGGCCCAGTACCCGAACGGCGCCGCCATCGTGGCGGCGGCGAACATCCTCAACTACGTCGCGGGCACGGTCGGTAAGACGGTCAAGTTCGGGCCGAACGACAGCCTCGGGGGGGCGGGGGCGGGGTCGTTCCAACAGATGGCCGACCTCGTGTCCGACATGGAGGCGGGCAAGGTCGCCGTGTTGCTCGTCCACGGCGCGAACCCGGCACACTCCCTGCCGGGCGCGTTCTCGCAGGCGATCGCCAAGGTCGGCTTCAAGGTCGGCTTCTCGCCCTACCTCGATGAGACGGCGGCCGCCGCGGACCTCATCCTCCCCGATCTCCATCCCCTCGAGCAGTGGAACGATGCGCGCCCGCGGGCCGGGCTGTTCGCGCTGCTGCAGCCCGTGATGCAGCCTGTGTTCCCAGACGCGCGGCACACCGGAGACGTGCTGCTACGGGCTTCGGGGAGGGACCAGACGTTCCAGGAGTATCTCCAGGGCAGGTGGCGCGAGCTGCACCGGCGCCACGGCGGGGGCAAGAGCTTCGAGCAATTCTGGAGCGAGGCGTTGCAACACGGCGGCGTCTACGGCGAAGCGCCGCTGCAGCCGGTGCGGCTGGCGTCCGGGGTCGCGCAGCTCACGGCGACCCCGCCGGCGCTGGCCGGCGGTCCGGGGGAGACTGTGCTCACCGTGTTTCCGTCCATCGGCCTGTACGACGGTCGCGGGGCCAACAAGCCCTGGCTGCAGGAGCTGCCCGACCCCGTCTCGAAGATCACGTGGCACGCCTGGGTCGAGGTCCACCCCGCGACCGCGGCCCGGTGGGGTGTCACGAACGGCGATTTCCTGCTGCTCAAGTCTCCCTACGGCGCCGTGAAGGCGCCGGTATGGATCACCCCCGGCGTGCGGCCCGACGTGCTGGCCGCCGCGACCGGCCAGGGCCACACGGCGTACGGCCGCTACGCGAAGGACCGCTCCGGTAACGCGTTCGAGCTGCTGTCGTCGGCCCCGAACGGTTACGGGGGCCGCACGTTCAGCGTGGCGGTGTCGGTCGTGAAGACGGGAGAGCATCGCCGCCTCGCGACGGCCGAAGGCGATCCCCGCGAGCTGGGCGCGCACAATGTCGAGGTGTTGCCGCTCGGGCGGGCGCGGCAGCTCAAGTCCGGCGAGCGTGCGTTCGAGGAGCATGAGGCGCCCGCCTATGCCGAGCGCGCGCTCGAGGATTGGGCGGCGGCGCAACACGAGAAGGCGTCGCTCGGCAACTACGCGGGCGAGCACCCGCGCTGGGGGTTGGCGATCGACCTGGCGACATGCACCGGCTGCTCCGCCTGCGTCACGGCGTGCTACGCTGAGAACAACATCGCTACCGTGGGCGAGGAGCTCGTGGTGCGACGCCGCGTGATGAGCTGGATGCGGGTCGAGCGCTACTACACCGGCGGGGAGCACGGCGAGCCGGTGGGCGCGGTCGTGACGCCGATGCTGTGCCAACAGTGCGGCAACGCCCCCTGCGAGCCGGTCTGCCCGGTGTTCGCGGCCTACCACACCGCCGACGGCCTGAACGGCCAGGTCTACAACCGCTGCGTCGGCACGCGCTATTGCTCCAACAACTGCCCGTACAAAGTCCGCTATTTCAACTGGTACAACTTCGCGGAGCAGGGCGGCGAGTGGGAGTCCTGGCCCGCGCCGCTCGACATGCTGCTCAACCCCGACGTCACGGTGCGCGAGAAGGGCGTCATGGAGAAGTGCACGTTCTGCGTGCAACGCATCCGCGGCGCGCAGAATCGTGCCCGCCTCGAGGACCGCACCGTGCGGGACGGCGAGATCGTCCCCGCCTGCGCCCAGGCCTGTCCCTCCGAGGCGATCGTGTTCGGCGACCTCCACGATCGGCGCTCCCGCGTCTCAGAGCTCGCCCAGGACCCGCGGGGTTATCACGTGCTCGCCGGCCTGAACACCAAGCCGGCGATCACCTATCTCGCCAAGGTCGTGCACGATGGCTGAGGCTCCCGCGCCCCCTTCGCGAGTCACCTATGACTTCGTCACGCGGGCCGTCGCGCGGACGTTGGGCAACCCGGGGAAGGGCTACTACGCCCTGCTGGGCGGCGCGGTCGGCCTGCTCGCGATCGGGATCGTCTGCCTGCTGCTGCTGCTCCGCTACGGCCTCGGCCTCGCCGGGTACTCCCACCCGGTCTACTGGGCCGTCTACATCACCTGCTTCGTGTTCTGGGTGGGCATCGCGCACTCGGGCACGCTGATCTCGGCGATTCTGTTCCTCTTCCGCTCCGGGTGGCGCACCGCGGTGTATCGCACCGCGGAGGCGATGACGGTGTTCGCCGTGATGACGGCGGGGCTGTTTCCGCTGATCCACATCGGACGCCAGTGGTACCTCTATTGGCTGATCCCGTATCCGAACGAGCGCGGGCTGTGGCCCAACTTCAAGTCGCCGCTCATCTGGGACGAATTCGCGATCGGGACCTACTTCACGGTCTCGAGCGTGTTCTTGATCATGGGACTGATCCCGGACATCGCGGCGGTGCGGGACGTGGCGACGGGCTGGCGGAAGAAGCTCTACGCCATCACGGCCGTCGGCTGGCGCGGCACGAACGAGCAGTGGCGCCACTACACGCGCGGCTACCTGTACCTCGCGGCGCTCGCGACGCCGCTCGTGCTGTCGGTGCACAGCGTGGTGTCGTGGGACTTCGCGATGGCGATCGTCCCGGGGTGGCATGCCACGATCTTCGCCCCCTACTTCGTCGCGGGCGCGATCTACTCCGGCGTCGCCATGGTGATCACGCTGCTCGTGCCGATCCGTAAGCTGTTTCGTCTGGAGGAGCTCATCACCGGTCACCACTTCGAGAACCTGGCGAAGCTGTGTCTCCTGACCGGGATGATCGTCGCGTACGCGTACTGCGTGGAATACTTCACGGCGTGGTTCGGCGGCAACCCGAACGAGCGCGCCGCCTTCTGGTACCGCGCCTTCGGGCCGTTCTGGTGGGCGAGCTGGACGATGATCATCTGCAACGCGTTCCTGCCCCAGCTCCTGTGGTTCAAGACGATCCGCACCAACATTCTGGCGCTGTTCGTGATCTCGATCTTCGTGAACATCGGGATGTGGTTCGAGCGCTTCGTGATCATCGTCGTGTCGCTCGCGGGCGAGCCCTTCACGACGTGGACCAACGCGACCTACAACGCCACCTGGGCCGACTGGGGCATCATGGCGGGCAGCTTCGGATGGTTCTTCATGTGGTTCCTCCTGTTCGTGAAGAACTTCCCCGCGGTGTCGATCTCCGAGGTCAAGGAAGTCCTGCCCCCGCCCCGGCGCGCGTCGCGGGCGGTGCACGCATGAGGCTGCCCGACCCGCTCGCCACACTGCGCGCGATCTTCCACCCGCCGCCCACCCCCGGGGTGCTCGGCGTGTTCGGCCAGCTCGACGCCGCGGTCGACACCGTGCGGCGCCTGCGCGCGGGCGGCCACCACGACTTCACCGTCTACTCGCCCATTCCGCGGCACGAGCTGGAAGACGTGCTCGACCAGCCCGTGAGCCCGGTGCGGATGTTCACGCTGATCGGCGGCGCCGCCGGCTGCGCCATCGGCGCGTGGCTCACGCTCTACATGTCCTATGATTGGCCGATCGTCGTGGGCGGCAAGCCGATCGGCTCGATCCCGCCCTACGTCGTCATCATGTTCGAGATGACGGTGTTGTTCGGCGCCCTCTCGACGATCCTCGGGATCGCGTTCAACGCGGTGTTCGCCGCGCGCCGCCTCGGCACGGTGCTGTACGATCCCCGCTTCACGAACGACAAGTTCGGCATCTTCGTCCCCTGCGCCCCCGACCGGGCCGGCCAGGTGGAGACGCTGTTGCGGCAGGCCGGCGCCGAGGAGGTGCGGCGTGCGTAGGCCACGTGCCGCCCTTGCCGCCCTTGCCGTCCTGGCCGTCGTCGCCTGCAATCCGGACGACGTGGTGCACCACGTCGGCTGGTTCGCCACCATGCGTCACCAGCGGAGCTTCAAGCCGTACAGCCGCAACCTGGCGCCCGTCCCCGGCACGGTGCCCGTCACGGGCGTGGCGCCCACGGCCGACCTCAAGAGCGCCGACCGGCTCACGAACTCGCGTACCCGGACGTCCGAGTCGCTCAACCGCGGGAAGTTCGTCTACGAGACCTACTGCCTCGTGTGCCACGGCGAGGCGGGAAAGGGGGACGGGCCCATCGCTTCCGGCCCGACAGGCGGGTTCTTTCCCGCCGTGCGGTCGCTCGTGACCGACCAGCTCGCGAAGCAGAGCGACGGCTACATCTACGGCGTGATCGTGAACGCGCAGGCGATGGGCCGGGGCCTGATGCCCCACTATGGCGACAAGGTGCGCGGGACCGACCGCTGGGACCTCGTGAACTACGTCCGGACGCTGCAGGCGCAGGCCCGCAGCGGAGGCGGCCGGTGAGCGCCGCTCCGGCTGCGGCCCGCGCCGAACTCGTTCGGAGGGCGCGGGCCTTCCCGGTCCGGGGCGTCGTGGCCCTGGGCGCGGTCGCCGCGCTCGTCGGGGGGGCGGTCTTCCTGTGGGCGCTCGGCAGCGGCCGCGCGGACCGCGCGTGGCAGGCCTATCACGTCAACTTCATGTTCTGGATCGGGCTGGCGCAGGCGAGCGTCGTGTTCGCCGCGACCCAGAAGCTCGCGAAGGGTCACTGGTCCGGCGTCGTGATCCGCTTCGCCGAGGCTGCGGCGCCGTTCCTGATCGTGGCGTTGGCGCTGTTCCTCGGCCTGTTCTTCGGACGGCAGCACGTGTTCTCCTGGCTGCACGAGCCCCGCCCGGACATCGGTCCCTGGCTCACCACGAAGTTCTTCTTCGTGCGTAACGGCCTGGTGCTGGCAGGGCTCGCCTGGCTCTCCTGGCGCTTCGTGCGCCACGACTTGGAGCCCGACATCCGCGAGCTCGCCGAGGGGCGCGCGGCCGACCGCCTGGAAAACCGTGACCGCATCAGCCGCGAGGCCGCCATCCTCATCGTCGCGTTCGCCTTCGGGCACAGCCTGCTCGCGTTCGACCTGATGATGTCGCTCGCGCACAAATGGGTGAGCAACCTGTTCGGCGCGTTCTACTTTATGGGGAGCTTCCTCGCGGCCCTGATGGCGCTCGCAGTGGGCGCGGTCCTGCTCCGCCGGGCGATGCGCCTGGGCGACCTGATCTCGCCCCGGCAGCTGCACGACCTCGGGAAGCTGTGCTTCGGGTTCACGGTGTTCTGGGGCTACCTCATGTGGGCGCAGTTCCTGGTGATCTGGTACGGGAACCTGCCGGAGGAGACCTATTTCATCTTCTACCGCCTCATCGGCCAATGGAAGCCGGTGGGCGTGGCGGTGTTCTTCCTGGTGCTCGTGATTCCGTTCGTCGGCCTGCTGGGGGTGAAGCCCAAGAGGTCTCCACCCATCCTGCTCGCGTTCGCCGCGACGAGCCTCGTCGGCATCTGGCTGGAGCGCTATCTCGAGATCGTGCCGTCGATCAACGGCGGAGCGGGCCCGGCGCTCGGCGTCCTGGAGGTCGGCGTCACCCTGCTGTTCGGCGGGCTGTATCTGCTCGCGATCGGCTGGTTCGCGGCGCGCTTCCCGATGATCTCGCCCCGTCTCGCCGCCGACACGCTGGAGCGGGAGCAACACTGATAGGCAACACCGTGGGGAGTGGTACTGTCGGTGCACTCCGGAGGGCCGGTGTGCACCGCCACGAACCACTCCCCACTCCCCACGGTGTGTTACTTGACTAGTTCCAGCAGCTTGGACAGCGAGTCCGCCGGCAGCGCCCCCTCGATCTCCACCCGCAGGTTCCCCACGTAGCGTGCCAGGCGCTCGCTGACATCGACACGCTGCACCGCGGCGGCCCCGACCTCCATCCCGGGAGCTCCCTCCGCGGCGGGACGCTCGTGCAACCGCACGACCGTCCCTGACGCGAGCTGCTGCTCGACGAGCACGACGCGCTCGGCCGCCGAGCGGCGCTTGGCGACCGCGGGGAGATTGGGGATGCGCGCGGGCTCGACTCCCAACATGACCCGCGCCGTGTCCCAGGGGATCGTCTCCCAGCGCACCGCCAACGGCGCGGCGGGCGCGGCGAGCGCGGCGAGCGCGGCGGCGGGTGTGGGGGGCGGCTTGGCCCGGGCGGCCTGGTCGAGCGGCGTGATCTGCGGGTTGGGAACGGCGGAGCCGGAGATCATCTGGTCCCGCTGCGCGGCCGCGACCGACCGGGCCGCCTCGTCGGCTTCCGGCAGGGCCCGACCGGCGGGCGGCGCCTGCTGCGCGAGCGTCTTCGACTCTGGAGCCTGTCGGGTGGGCACCGTCCGCGCCGTGTCGTGCGGGGCCGCAGCGCGGCGGTCTGGCGCGGCGGGGGCGATGGGGGGTTCTCCACGGAGATACCACCCGGCGGCGAGCGCGAGCATTACGGTGGCCGCCCACGCGAGTGGCAGCCGCGCGGGCCACCGCGCCGGTGGCGGCGGCTGCGCGTCGCCGGGCCGCGACGGGAAGGGCGGGACGTCACGGGCGGGCGGTGCCGCCAGCGCCAGCAGCTCGCCGGCGCGCGCGATCAGCGCCCGCTGTTCCTCCAGCCGGCCCCGGCACGCGGGGCACTCGCCGAGGTGGGCCTCGAGCCGCCACGCCTCGGCTTGCGGCAGCTCACCATCGAGGTAGGCGTGCAGCTGCCCGTCATCCACGTGCGATATGCTCATCCCGCTCTCCCGCTGCGAACGCCTCCACCAGTCGGCGCCGCGCGCGCGCCAGGGTCGTCCCCACGGCGCCGCGCGCCAGTCCGGTCTGGGTAGCGATCTCGTCGTACGACAGTCCTGCATCCCACAGCAGCAGCACTTCGCGGTCGCGGGGCGTGAGCTGCTCCAACGCGGTTCGCACACGCGACCGCTCCGCCTCCGCGTGGACCGCCTCGTCCACCGCCGGCGCGCTCGCCGGTTCGCTCGTCAGGAGCGTCAGGTGCCGACGCTCTCGTGCGGCCCGGCGGGCATCGTCGCGCGCCATGTTCGCCGCGACCACGAACAGCCAACCACGCACGCTCTCGGGCTTGTGCACGACCGCCCGCGCGAACGCCTCCTGCGCGAGGTCCTCTGCGCGCTCGACGTCCCACACCTTGCGGTACAGGAATCGCACGAGCGCGGGGAAGGTGGAGCGGTAGATCTCGGCCAGGTCCTCTGGCATACCTTAGTGCGGAATGCGGAGTGCGGAGTGCGGAGTCGAAGGGTGAGCTTCGGCCCTGACCTCCGACGGTCCACTCCGCATTCCGCACTCCTCACTCCGCACTTGTCTTATCCCCGAAACTCCCTCACGAGCCGCTCCAGCTCGCCGTCCTGCCAGGTACTCTTACCCCCGGGTTCAATCTTGATGCTCACGCGCCGCCCTGCCACCAGGACCGCGGGCTCGAGCGCGGCGGGCTTGACGAGCTCCGGCAACGCGCGCAGCAGCGCGAAATAGGCATCGCTGAACGCGGCCACCCGGACCACGGGCAGCGAGTCGCCGTGCGCCACGTCCGTCCACACGCTATCCCGCCGGACGAACAGGTGGCCGCCGACCCGCCGCGAGGCTTGACCGGCCAACCGACCCCGCACGGCCTCGTCCATGTCCGCCGCCTCGGCGGCGTTAGCCACCGCGGCCGACTTCGCTTCGCGCCGCGCCCGGTCGACGGAGAGGGCTCCCACCTGCGCGGCGGGCGCGGGCGCGATCCGATCGAACGGCGGGCGCACGACGACCTGGTTCGGCTCCTGCACAAGATACGACGTGTACTCCGTGAGAATCCCGTAGCGCAGCGCCAGCCGCTTCAGCTCGTTCATGATCTCGGGATTCTGCCCGTGGAGGCGGATCTCCCGCGTGAGCGCCCCGACCTTGCGCGCCGCCCAGAGCTGCGGGATGTACTCGGCGCCTGCTGCGTGCGTCGCCGGCGCGCCGGTCGTGAACTGCTCCGGGTGACCGTTGCGCCGTCCGTTCACCGTCACGGACCACTCCCCGCTCCCCGCTCCCCGGAATCGCCCGAACACGACCAGCTCGTCTCCCGCGAAGAGGTCCGGCAGGCTTCCCGGCTGCACGTCGTAGAGATCGGCACCGTCCGCCCGCAGCGCCAGGTCGGTCAGCACCGGGCTCGAGACCTTGGCGGCAAGGGAGCCGACCGCCCGCTCGATGTCGCCGCCGGGCTGGATGTATTCGGTCGTGCCGCGGGCCCGCTCGGTGAGGCGATCGAGCACGTATGTGTTCACGTCGTACCCGATGCCGAAGCAGAAGACGCGGAACGCGCCCCGGTTCTGTTCAGCGGCGTTCGCGATCCGCTCGGGGTCGGTCTCTCCCACGGTCGGCATGCCGTCTGTCAGGAACACCACCACGCCGAGCGCCCCTTCCGCAGGCGCCGCGGCGAACGCTTCGCCGAGCGCGCCCGCGATGTTCGTGCCGCCCTCGGCCGAGAGCGCGCGCACCCATTGCTGCGCGTCGCGCACGTGCTCGCCGGCGGCGTCGGTCCACGCGGGGGCGTAGCGCCGCACGTCGCTCGAGAAGGTGATCACGCGGAACCGATCGCTGGGGCGCAACGTGCTGAGCAATTGCACGAGCGCCGCCTTGGCCTGATCGAGCTTCTCGCCGGACATCGAGCCCGAGACATCGAGCACCGCGACCAGGTCGCGGCGCAGCGTCACGGCCTGCGCCGCCTGACCGGGAGCCAGGAGCAACATGAAGGAGCCGTCCTCCCCGAGCGACTGCTGGGTGAGGAGCGACATGCCGACGAGACCGCGCGCGAGGGGGAGGAGGAGGTCCAGGTCGCCTGACCAGCTGGAGTCGGCGAGCGTGACCGCGAGTCCGCCGCCCGAGCGAGTGACCGAGACGCGGTGCGTCGGCGAGTAGGGCTCGCCGAACCGCGCCGCGCTGTCCACCTCCAGCCGGAAGCTGCGGGAGGCCGCGCTCCCCGATGGGCCCCCTACGTAGCGGAAACGCCACGCATCGCCCGCGCGATCGAGGATCTGCGTGTAGCGCAGCGTGATCTTGCGCGTCTCGCCGGGATTGATGGGGAAAACGCGCGCGCGCAGCAGCCCATGACCTGCAAGCTCGATGAGCGCAGGGTCGCGTTTCTGGCGTACGATCGTCTCGTAGATGCCGCGGGCCTGCGTGGCGTCCATCGTCTCGCCCTTGAGCTCACGGTCTCCCTGCCAGAGCGAGAAGTCACTGAACACGGCCTCGCCGGGAAGTGGGTACAGGTACGTCCCCTCACCCAACCCGGGACCCGTGTTGCGGAACCATTCCTCCACGGTGACCCGGGCGATTCGTCCCGCGACCGCGACCTGCACGGCGCTGCGGATCCGTTCGATGCTTCCGCGGGGAAGCGGGCGGATGGGCTCGATCCACCCCTGGGCGCTCGCGCGCGCGGCGACTGAGCCGGCGAGGGCGAAGGCGAGGAGCGCGGTACGGCTCGTGACCAGCATGGCGTCGATCCTGTGGGAGACGCGAGGAGAGACGGCGATCGCGGGAGGATTTGCACAGCTGGAGACGTCAGACGTCAGACGTCAGAAATCAGACGTCAGCTAAGTCCCTACGCAGGCTCCTGATGTCTGACGTCTGATGTCTGACGTCTATTGGACCGCGCACTGACTCGGTCCGAACTCGACGAGCTCGGCGTCCACGTCGGAGAGCTCCATGAGCCCCAGATTGGCGAGCTTGATGGTGCGATAGCTGTCGGGTGGGAGCGTGGTGTGGTCCGCGATCCAGCGGAGGAACGTCGCGCGGTCTTGCATCGCCGCCGCTTCGTTGGTCGCGGCGACCACGTCGAAGCGCGCGGCCACGGTGCGATCGGCGCGCCGCTCCTGCTCGGCGCCGTAGTGCGCCGGGAGGACGAGTAGCTCGCCCGGCCACTCGCGGCGCGCCCGCTCGAGACTGTTCCACAGCAGCTCGGCCCAGGCGGCGCCCTTGCCGCCCAGGTCCGGGCGCCCGACGGATTGGACGAACAGGAAGTCGCCCGTGAGCGCGAGCGCGTCGTCCGCGATGAGCGCCACGCTGCCGAGCGTGTGACCGGGCACGTGCTGGGCGCGCAGCGTGGCGCGGCCGAAGGCGATCGTGTCGCCCTCGCTCAGGGGCTGATAGGCGAGGCGGCCCGGCGTGCCGTCGTAGGGCGAGCCGGCGTCGTCGGGGTGGAGAAAGTAGGGCACCTGCCAGCGGGCGGCGGCAGCGCGCGCCCCGCTCAGGTAGTCGGCGTGCATGTGCGTATCGATCACGGCGGCGGGCGTGGCGCCGAGCGCGGTGAGCAACTCGTCGTAGCGCTCGAGGTGGCGTCCGGGGTCCACCACCACCGCGTCGCCGTCGCTGACCAGGACGTAGCTGAGGGCGCCCTTCCCGACTCGGTCGAGTTGGATCACGTGTTGCAGCGTCGGGGTAGGTGACAGGGCGCGGGGCAGGTGGACTGTTTCCCAGGCGGCCATCCCTCCGGTCACCGAGAATGCCTCGAAGCCCTTGTCGCGGAGATACTGAGTGGCTTTGCGGCTGCTGTTGCCGTGACCGCAGATCACGGCGACGGGCTGTGCGCGATCGAGCCGCAGCGGCTCGAGCGAGGAGAGCTGGTAGATCTCGGAGGCCGGGACGGCGCGGAAATCGAGGCCCGGCCCAAACGTCACACGCGCCTGGGCCACGCGCTCGCTGGCTCGGATGTCGAGCAGTTGCACGCGCTCGCCGCGGTCGAGCTGGAGGGCGAGATCTTCGGGGCGCATTTGGGGCAACGCCGGTGCCGGCATGGGCTCCAGTGTCGTCGGGAGTGATGAGAAACGCAACGGGTCGAGGCCTCCCGCTTTCGAGGGGGACGGGTATATTGTGAACGCGTTCACAAGCTCATATCGCAACGAACGGAGGAGATCGGCAATGCGCTGGACTGTGCTCAGCACGCTCGCTGTGTTCGGGGTGGCGGCCTGCGGCGGCGAGAAGAAGGGTGACGCTTCGCAGACTGCGGCGGTCGCGACGGCGAATGCCGCGCCCGCCCCGGCGGCCGCGACAGCGACCCCGACGGCAGTGGTCGAGGTGAAGATGACCGGCGACGGCACGAGCAAGGCCGCCTTCGAGCCGGCCGCGCTGACGGTCAAGGCCGGGAGCGTGGTGCGCTTCATCAACGTGAGCGGCGGGCCGCACGACATCGCGTTCTACACGGACTCGGTGCCGAAGGGCGCGGTGGACGCTCTCAAAAAGGGGATGGCGAACACGATGGGCGACCTCGTAGGCCCGTTCCTCACGCAGCCGAACGAGCACTACGACGTGTCCTTCGCCGGCGCGCCGGCGGGGAAGTACCGCGGGTACTGCCTGCCGCACGTGGCGCTGGGGATGCATATCACGATCACCGTGCAGTAATGACGGACGGTCGGTAAGGCGGGCGGCCCCGGGGGAAGCCGGGGCCGTTTGACTTTCCCACGGCCCCGCCGGAAGTTCTCGGGCGGGGCCGTTCATGTCCTCCGTTCTCGAGCGACTGCGCGCCGCCCTGGCGCCGGAGTACGACGTCGAGCGCGAGATCGCGAGCGGCGGCATGGGTATGGTGTTCCTCGGTCGGGACATGGCACTCGAGTGCGCGGTCGCGATCAAGGTGCTCCGCCCCGAGCTCGCCACGGCGCACGCCGCCGAGCGCTTCCTGCGCGAGGCGCGCATGCTCGCCAGCCTGCGGCACCCGCACATCGTCCCGGTGCACCACGTCGGCCAGGCCGGCGAGTTCTTCTACTACGTCATGGACTTCGTGGACGGCGAAACGCTCGCCGACCGACTCGTGCGGGGGCCGCTGCGCCCCCAGGAAGCCCTGAAGCTGGGACGGGACCTGCTCGACGCACTGCAGGTGGCGCACGAGCGGCTGGTCGTGCACCGGGACATCAAGCCGAGCAACGTGTTCTTCGCGGGGGGCCGCGCGCTGCTCGTGGACTTCGGAATCGCGAAGCCCGTGAGCGGCACGAGCGGCGGGGCCGTGACCCCGCGCGGGCGGGCGCCAACCGCGGGGCCGTCGCTCACCGCGCCCGGTTCGGTCGTAGGGACGTTGGATTACATGCCGCCCGAGCAGGCGGCGGGCGGGGAGGTCACGCCACGGACCGATCTGTACGCCGTCGGCATGGTGCTGTACGAGGCCCTCACGGGGCGACCCTGGTCGATCCTGGATCGCCCCGACCGGGCGGACTGGTCCGCGGTGCCGCGCCGCATTGCGCGCGTGCTGCGGCGGGCGGTGCAGTGGGCGCCGGAGGCACGTTGGCCCGACGCGGCGTCGTTTCGGCGAGCGCTGTGGCGCACGCGCGTGTGGCCGTATCAGATCCGCACGTTCTGGTTGACCATGGGTGGCCTCGCGGCGGGGGCGGCTGCGGTGCTGCTCTGGCGCCCGCGCGATGGCAGCGGTAGGACCGCTGCCGAGCTCGCGATCGTCCCGTTCGAGGTGGACAGCGGGGCGGATCGCAAGCTCGGCTGGAACCTGCCGCGCCTTGCGGCGCTGAACCTGCAGGCCTTTCCCCGCATTACGCTCGTTGATCCGCGGACGTCGTTCCATTGGTGGGACGCCCGTCGCGCCTCCAACGCGGCGACAGGCGACGCGCCGGAACGGGCCCTCCACGCTCGCCGGCTGGTGCAAGGCAAGATCATCGCCCGCCGGGAGTCGCTCGAGGTGCAGGTGTTCGTGCTGAACGAGCGCGGAGTCGTCACCGCCTCGCCGGTCGTGCGGGGAATGCCCGACCAGCCCGAGCAAATCGGCAACCGGATCGCCTTGGAGCTGGTGTTGGCGCTCCGGCCCGACCTCGCCGGCTTCTACCACGGCTCGCGCGATCTCTCCCAGCGTGGGGTGCAGGCGCTGAACGCGTTCCTCGACGGCGAGGAAGCGTTCGAGCACGACGACTGGCTGCTGGCGGAGCGGCGCTACCAAGCCGCCATTGCCTTGGATTCGAGCTTCGGGCTCGCGCAGTGGCGGCTTTCGAACGTGCAGCGCTGGCGCCGCATGCCTGTCCAGGTCGATGTGCGGCGCCTCCTGGCGCGTCAGCGCCGCGATCTGAGCGAGCGCGACCAGCTGCTCATCGAGGCCCAGCTCGCGCGCTCGAGCGCGGACCGGTTCGCCCGGTACGACACCGTGCTCGCTCGCTATCCCGGCGACGCCTACGCTGCGTTGCTCTACGGGGACGAGCTCCTGAACCGCGGCGCGCTTGCGGGCGTCCCCCTCGACAGCGCGCTGGTTGTGCTGCGGCGAGCGGCAGCGCTGGACTCCTCGCTCAGGCCGGCGTACGACGACCTGGCGTGGGTTGCGATCCGGCTGGGCCGGCGCGAGGAGGCGCAGGCCGTAATCGCAGCGCTGCATCGCTTGCCCGTCCCGAGCGCTGAGGTGGAGCTCGACTTCACTACCCTGCTCGACATCACCTTCGCCAGCCGATTCGGGACGGAGGGTCCTGGCGACGATTCGCGGGCCGTGTCGCCGCAGACGCTCGCCGACTTGGCCCGGGGCGTGCGCTTCGGGCTCACCTTCGATGTCCCCGACGCCCAAGTCGCATTCGGCAGGGCGCTCGCGGCGGCTGCGGGCGGGGGACGGGAGCTGCGCGCCAACGCGCACGAAGCGCAGGCGGTCGCCCTCGTCACGCTCGGCGCGGTGGGGCAGGCACTGGCGCAATTCGACTCGGCCGCCGCCCTCTTCGGTGTGCCCGAGGCGGCGCTCGAGGCGGTCGAGTGGCGGGTGCTGCTCGGGCCGCTGGGATTGCGCGTGGTAGACGCGGTCGAGCGGCAGCGCGGCGTGACCGCCCTCGAGCGCCTGGCCGGGCATCATCGGCTGGGGGCCCGCGCCGCGTGGGCCCTGGCGTTCGCGGCACAGGCCCAGGGGGACACCCTCGCCCGCGCGCACTGGCAGGCGACCGTGGAGCGGCGGGCGGAGACCGATTCAGGAGCGGCCCGCCTCGCGATGTTGCTGCAGAGCGCGGCGCTCGCGGGGCGCGGCCAGTACGACCGCGCCGTCAGCACCTCGGCCATGCTGCTGCTCTACGATTCCGCGGGACGCGGCGGAGATCCGTTCGCCCGAGCGGCGCTGCACATGCAGCGCGCCGAATGGCTCGGCCAACTCGGCCGCCGGCGGGAAGCCGAGCGCGAGTGGCTGTGGCACGACAACGCCGACGTGGTGGACTGGCCGACCGGGCCCGCGCAGGCAGGCGACGTGGACTGGGCGCTGGGGACCTACGCGCGGCTGCGGCGTGGCGGGTTGGCACTGGAGCGGGGGGACCGTCGCGGTGGCTGCGGGTTGATTCGCCGTGTGCAGGAGCTGTGGACGCGCGCCGACGCCGCATTCGCGCCCTATCGGGCGGCCGCCGACAGCCTCGCGCGGGAGTGCGCCCGGTGATCGTCTGTCGCACGCTCGGGCCGGTGGCCGTGAGCGTGGACGGGGGGAGCGCGCCGCCCGAGCTCCTGTGGCGGAAGAATCTGGCGCTGCTCGTCTACCTCGCCCGCTCGCCCAAGCGGGCACGCGCCCGCGAGCACCTGATCGGCCTCCTGTGGGGCGACAAGCCGGAGGGGGCGGCCCGCCATTCCCTGAACGAGGCCGTGCGGGTACTGCGCCGCCACGCCGGTGAAGGCGGCGTCGAGACCGAAGCCGGCCAGGTGCGGCTCGTGGCCGGCGCCGTGGAGCTCGATACCGACCGCCTCGACACCCTCCTCGCAGCCAAGGACTACCGCAGCGCGGTGGCGCTCGTGGCGGGGGAGTTTCTCGAAGGCTTCGCCGTCTCCGGGGCTTCGGCGTTCGAGGATTGGATGACGGCGGAGCGAGCGCTGTGGCGCGGCCGCTCGGTGGACGCGCTGCTGCGCCGTGCCGACGAGCTGCTGGGGACGGGAGATCTGCCGGGCGCGCACGAGATGGCGCAGCGTGCGCTGGTGCTCGACCCCACGTCCGACGTGGCCGTGCGCGCGGTGATGCGCTGCCGCGCGCTCGCGGGCGACCGGGCGGGAGCGCTCGAGTGCTACGAGACCTTCGCCGCCCGTCTCGCGGGGGAGGTGGATACCGAGCCGGACACCGATACGAAGGCGCTGGCGGAGCGGGTGCGGCGGGAGCGCGCCTGGCGCCTTCCTGCGGTGGCGGCGGGGGCGGGGGCTGGCGAGGCGGCGGCGGAATCGCGCCGGGCGCCACTCGTAGGCCGTGCGAGTGAGCTGGCCCGCTTGCTCGGGGCGTGGACGGCATGCCGGCGCGACCGGCGCGCCGCGGTCGCGATCGTGGAGGGCGATGCGGGGACGGGGAAGACCCGCCTCGCCGAGGAACTGCTCGGGCGGGCGCGGCTCGACGGGGCGGCGGTGGCGGCGGTGCGCGCCGTGGAGGCGGACCGGGACCAGCCCTGGAGCGGTGTGCTGGGGATCGCGCGCGGCGGCTTGCTGGCGACTCCCGGCGTCGCCGGCGCGAGCCCGGCTGTTCTCGCGGAGCTGCGCGATCAGGGCGCCCCAGCCCCCGGACTCGGCCGGGCGCTGGTCGAAGGGCTGCGAGCGGTGTGCGAGGAGCAACCGGCGGTCGTCCTCGTGGACGATGCTCAGTGGCTCGACCGCGAGTCCCTGCTCGCACTCGTCGCAGGGGTCCGCGACCTCGCCCGCCTGCCGCTGGTGATCCTGTTCACGGTCGCCCCCCAACCGGCCCGGGCTGAGCTGGATGAGCTGCGCGTAAGGATCGGCCGGGAGGTCGCCGGGACGGCCGTGCGGCTCGAGCCGCTATCCGGCGACGCGCTGCGCGATCTCGCCCACTGGGCGTTGCCGCAGTACAACGAGCTCGAGCTCGATCGCCTGGCGCGCCGGGTTGGCACCGACTCGGCAGGCATCCCGCTGCTCGCGGTCGAGCTGCTTCACGCCGTTGCGATGGGCCTCGACCTGCGCGAGACCAAGGGCGCGTGGCCCGAACCCTTCAAGACCCTGGACCAGACGCTGCCGGGCGAGCTCCCGGACGCCGTGGTCGCCGCGATCCGCATCGGGTTCCGCCGGCTCACTCCCGAGGCGCAGCGCGCGCTCGCGGTCGCCGCGGTCGTCGGCGGGCGGGTGTCGCGTGAGACGCTTGGCCGCGGCGCGGGCCTCCGCGGGGAGGGGCTCGACGCGGCGCTCGACGAGCTCGAATGGCAGCGCTGGCTCGCGGCGGAGCCACGCGGCTACGCGCTGGTCGCGCGCATCGTGCGCGACGTGGTGGAGCGGGACATGGTCACCGAGGGTCAGCGGCAGCGGATCCTCGCGGCGATCGATGGCGCGGCGCACCTGATGTAACTCGCTGGCCCACAGCTCGTTGACCTCCCCGCCGCCCCGTCGGTAAGCCATGTCACAGCACCGCGGCGCAGAACGTGGAGACTTGGAACCCTTTGCCGAGGGCGTGGAGGCGTGCGTCCAGAGGAAGGGTCTATGTTGCTGCTCGCGGTATTGTTGTTCGGAGACTCGTCGCACGTCGTGCAACTCGCGGTGTCTCCACAGGAGTCGGTGTCGGTCACTGTGGCGGGGGCGGGGGCGGGAGAGCCGGTTGTGCTCGTGCCGGGGCTGTTCGGCTCGGCGTTCGGCTATCGCCATCTCATCCCACTACTCGTGGGCGCGGGCTATCAGGCGATCGTGTTCGAGCCGCTTGGCGTGGGCACGTCGGCGCGTCCCGAGCGTGCGGATTACTCCCTCAGCGCGCAGGCAGAACGCCTCGCGACGGTGCTCGACACGCTCCACGTAAGGCAAGCTGTGATCATAGGCCACGATATAGGCGCGGCAATCGCCTTCCGGCTTGCCTACCGCCGACCCGATCTGGTGCGCGCGATCGTCTCCCTGGAAGGCGGGCCGGCCGAAGCCGCGGCGACGCCGGGATTCCGGCGCGCGATGCGGTTCGCGCCGTGGATCAAGATGTTCGGCGGCTACGGGCGGGTACGCCGCGAGATCCGGAGGTCACTGGTCGCGTCGTCCGGCGACACGAGCTGGGTGAGCGACGCCGTCGTGGACGGCTACACGACTGGGGCGGCCCACAACTTCGATGGCACGCTGAAGGCCTACGTCCGCATGGCACACGCCAGGGAGCCCGAGCGGCTCGTGCCCCACTTGGCTGAGATCCTCTGCCCCGTCCGTCTCGTCGTCGGCTCCGCGCCGCACTCGGGCGGTATTCCTGCGGCGGAGGTCCGCGTCTTGGCGGCGCGCCTGCCCGCGTTCACGGTAGATACGGTGTCGGGCGCCGGCCACTTCCTCTACGAGGAGCAGCCGCAGGCCGTCTTTGCCGCGATCGAGCGGGCAGAAACGGCGCCCGCACGCCTGCCCAAGTGAGGGCTTGAAATCCCCTTGAAGCCCTGAGCTGGCGCTTGACCGCTCCTTGATGGGCCCGGGCGATCGTTTCGCCCGCCCCGCACAGGAGTGGTCCCGTGAATCACCGTAGCGCCCTGCTCGCCGCCGTTCTCTTCGCCGTCGGGTGTGCCGACTCGAATCCACTCGGACCGGCGCGTACCGCCGTTCTGCACCGCACTGTTTCGAGCGATCTGTCCGCAGCAGGGCCCCCCGGCCTTACCGCTCTCACGTGGAACGTCTACGTCGGCGCGGAGATCGAGCGGGTCCTGCAGGCGCAGACCCCGCACGAGGCGATCGTCCTGGCCACCGAGGAGTGGGCCCACGTCCAGGCCACAGACTTCCCGGCTCGCGCCGGTGTCCTGGCCGAGGAGATCGCCGCACGGCGGCCCGACGTCGTCGGTCTCCAGGAGCTGGCGCTCTATCGGACGACGGACCGGCCCTTCGACGAGCTTGCGACGCACGTCGCGTACGACTTTCTCCAGCTCGTGATCGATTCGCTGCGCGCGCGCGGCCTCGACTATGCGGCCGCCGCCGTGGACCGCACCACGGACATTCAGGTGCCCGTGATCGCCGGTTTCGATCCGTCGGGGCAGCCGATCCTCGCCGGCGTGCGCTTCACCGACGGCGACGCCGTCCTGCTGCGCGCCGACGTCCGGTACGCGAATCCGCAGTCCGGCGTGTATCGCGCCCACATCCCCGTGACCCTCGGCAACGTGACGACGGGAGTCTACCAGGGTTGGAGCTCCGCCGAGGCGACGCTCGGCGGCCAGACCTACCGCTTCGTCGCGACCCACCTCGCAGGGCAGGAAGTCGAGGCCATCCAGCTGGCCCAGACCGAGGAACTGCTCGCGCTGCTGGGCGGCGAATCGCAGCCCACCATCCTGGTCGGCGACTTCAATTCGGACGCCTACGGCGCGGACCCGACGCGCGCGACTCCGACCTATGGCATGGTGCGCTCGGCCGGATACGCGGACACCTGGAGCCAGCCGGACCGCCAGGCTCCCGGGCTCACGTGCTGTGAGCAGGCGGATCTCCGGAATCCGAGGCCGACGTTCGACCAGCGGCTCGACTTCATCTTCACCCGGAACCTGCCGCCGGGCGCGCGGCTCGTGAGCCGCGAGGTGGTTGGAGACCGGCCGGGTGAGCGGACTGCGTCGGGGCTCTGGCCTTCGGACCACGCCGGCGTGGCGGCGACGTTCCTCGTGCCCGCCGCAGCCGCGGTCGCGGCGAAGTGAGTGGGACTCATGTGGCTGCTGGCTCTGCTAGCGGTGGCCGACAGCTCGCACGCGTTTCCGCTGGTGCTGCCGCGTGCCGAGTCGGTGCAGGTCGCCGTGGCGGGAGCCGAGGCCGGCGCCCCTGTCGTGCTCATCCCCGGCCTGTTCGGAGCGGCGTTCGCCTATCGGAAGGTCATCCCGCGCCTGACGGAGGCGGGTTATCGCGCCATCGTGATCGAGCCGCTCGGCGTCGGCAACTCGGGGCGGCCCGAGCACGCCGACTATTCGCTCACCGCTCAAGCCGACCGGATCGCCGGCGCGCTCGATCAGCTCGGTGTGACGTGGGCGGTGATCGTCGCCCACGCCACCAGCGCGTCGATCGCCTATCGGCTCGCATACCGGCGGCCGGATCTGGTGCGGGCGGTGGTCTCGCTCGAGGGCGGGCCCGTCGAGGCGGCGGCGACGCCGGGGATGCGCCGGGCGATGCAGCTCGCGCCCTGGATCAAGCTGTTCGGCGGCGTCCGCATGATCCGCAAGAAGATCCGCGCAAACTTGATCGCCCTGTCGGCCGATCCGTCGTGGGTCAGTGACAGCGTGGTGGACGGCTACACGGCCGGCGCCGCGCGCGACCTCGATGGCACGCTGCGGGGCTACCTTGCCATGGCCGCGTCGCGCGAGCGGGAGCGGCTCGAGCCGCGTCTCTCGGCGATCACGTGTCCCGTGCTGCTGGTGCTGGGCGGCGTGCCCCACGGCGGCGGACCGCGGCCGGCCGAGCTGGTCGAGCTGGCCGACTCGCTGCGCGCGTTCACCGTGGACACGGTCGCCGGCGCCGGGCATTTCGTCCATGAAGAGCGGCCCGACGCCGTCGTGGCGGCAGTGTCACGCGTCGGCCCGGCGTCCGCGCTCTCCGCAGCCGGTTCTGACGGAAGCGCGAAGCCGTGAGACACGACCTCCCGGCCGACAGCGCGCGCTGATCCGCGCGCTCCACCGGCTCGAGCCCTCCGAGCTCGCGCGCGCAGGCTCGCCCGTGCACCGCTCCTACACCCGCTTCCTGCTCGATCTCACCCGCTTCATCGCTCGGGCCTGGGGCCCGCGCGGCCGTCGGGTGACGCTGTCGCTGCCTTGACCGCGCCTTGACCTCTGCGCCCGAGATTGCTCTGCGAGCGCGACATCAAGGAGGTCGGCATGCGCGCGGTGGTGACGGGCGGAGCGGGGTTCATCGGCAGTCATCTGATCGAGGCGCTCGTCGCGCGTGGCGACGAGGTCGTCTGCGTGGAGCGTCCCGGGGCGCCGCGCCGCTGGCTCGAAGGGCTGGACCTGAGCTACCGCGACTCGGGGCTCGACAACGAGCGGGCGCTCAGCGCCGCCTTCGCGGGGGCGGACGTCGTGTTCCATCTCGCGGGGCTGACCGAGGCGCGGGCGCCGCGCGACTTCTACGCCGTCAACACGGAGGGGACGGCCCGGGTGTTCCGCGCGGCCGCGGCGCATAACGGCCGCGCGCCGCGGGTGGTCCTGATGTCGTCCCTCGCGGCGCTCGGGCCCTGCCGGAACGGGGACCGGCTCTCACCCGACACCGTGCCGTATCCGATCTCGCACTACGGGCACTCGAAGCTGCTCGCGGAAGCGATCGCGCACGCGTTCGCCGATCGCGTCCCCGCGACGATCATCCGGCCGACGTCCGTGTACGGGCCGCGCGAGCGCGGCGTGCTCAAGCTGTTCCGGCTGGTGCGCCGCGGCGTGGCGCTGACCGTCGGCTCATGGGACCGGGAAGTGAGCCTCGTCCACGTGGCGGACCTCGTGCGCGCGCTGCTCGCGGCCGCGGACGCCGAGCAGGCCATCCACCGCACGTACTGCGTCGCGTACCCCGAGCCGGTGACCTGGCGCGAATTCGCGCGGGCCGTGGGTCGGGCACTCGAGCGCCAGCCGCTGCTCCTCAGCGTGCCCGCGCCCGTCGCTTGGGCCGTCGCCGTCGCGGCGGAAGCCTGCGCACGGCTGCGGCACGCGGCAGCGATCCTCAACCGGGAGCGGCTCCGCGAGCTGGTGCAGGAGCGCTGGGTGTGCGATCCGTCGCGGGCGATGACCGAGCTCGGCTTCGCGCCCCAGTACCCGGTCGCCCGCGGGGTCGCGGAGACGGCGCAGTGGTACCGGGAGGCCCGATGGATCTGAAGCCCCGCGTCCTGGCGATCGATCGGTTCGTCGCGATCTACAACGCCGCTCTCGCCGGGCTCTGGGCCGCATACGCGGGGCGCGTCCCGCACGCGGTATGGCTCGCGCTCGCCCACGCCGCCGCGGTGGCGCTGCCGGCGCTGCTCCGGCGCGCCCCGGCCCCGCTGTCACCGCCCCTCCGGACGCTGCGCGAGCTGTACCCGGTCATCTGGCTCGCCGGGTTCTGGCCCGAGCTCGGACTGCTGCAGCAACTCCGGATACCGCCGACGTTCGACCAACAGATCGCAGCGCTCGACCTCGCGCTGTTCGGCATCCACGGCTCGCACGTCAACCTGGTGTGGATGCAGCGCATGCCCTATCTGTGGCTGAGCGAGCCGATGCATTTCGCCTACTGGGCGTACTACCTCCTGATCGGTCTCCCGCCGCTCGCCCTGATGCTGCTCGGCCGCACGGCGGCCCTGCGGGACCTGGTGTTCCGCCTCATGCTCACCTACCTCACTTGCTACGCGATCTACCTCGTGTACCCCGTGTATGGGCCCGGCCTCACTCTGCCCCGGTATGCGGGCCCGCTCAATGACGGTCTTTTTCATCGCCTGGTGGCCTCGGCGCTCGGCGCAGGCGATTCACCGGGATCGGCATTTCCGAGCTCGCACGTCGCCGGTGCGGTCACGATCGCCTACGCCTGCTCGCGTTGGTTGCCACGCCGGATCGCCACGCTCCTATGGCTCGAAGCGATCGGCGTGCTCGTCTCGACCGTGTACACGCAGAATCACTTCCCGGTCGACGCGCTGGCGGGTTGCGCGGGAGCCTGGCTGCTCCAGGTCGCGGTCGCGGGACCGCTGGCGCGCTGGCTGGGCGAAGGCTCCACGGTGCCGGCGCCCGTCTTGCCCCTGTTTGCGGCCACCCCGGTTGCAGCAGGCGCCGGGAGCGATCGGTGAGCGGTCTCACCGTTGTGACCGGCGCCACGGGGTTCATCGGCGGCCACCTCGTGCGGCAGCTCGTCGCCGACGGCGTCCACACGCGCGTGCTGGCGCGCCGCCCGGAGTCCCTCTCCGCCGCCCTGCGGGCCCGAGTGGAGGTAGTGCGGGGCGACGTGCGTGATGCCGGCACGCTGGTCGCGGCGGTGCGCGGAGCGGAGACCGTGCTGCATCTCGCCGCCTGCGCCCGCGCCTGGGCACGCGACCCGGCCGAGTTCACCGCGGTGAACGTGCACACGGTCGAACGGCTGCTCGAATCCGCCCACGCCGCCGGGGTGAGCCGGCTCGTTCATGTGTCTACCATGCTCACGCTCCCCCCGGGGCGACCCGCTCCACTCGACGGCCTCGCCGCCCGCCCGACGCCCTACGAAGAGTCGAAGCGGGCAGGGGAGCGGCTGGTGGAGTCGTATGCGGCTGCGGGGCGACACGCGGTGATCGTGCATCCGACACGCGTCTACGGATCGGGCCCCTGCAACGACGCCAACGCCGTGACGCGCGTAATCGCGCTGTATCTCCGCGGGCGGTTCCGGGTGCGGCTCGACGATGGCGACGTCCTGGCCAGCTACGTGCACGCGGCGGACGTCGCCGACGGGATCCGGCGGGCCGCACGCGCGGGACGCTCGGGAGCCCATTACGTGCTGGGCGGCGAGAATCTCTCGTTCCGCGCGTTCCTCGATCTCGTCGGAGAGGTCTCGGGCGTGAGGCGCAAAGTGGTCGCCCTGCCTCGGGCGGCCGCCCTCGCGGCGGGGTACGCCGCGCTCCTGTGGGGGCGGCTCGGGGGCGACGTGGCCATCACGCCCGGATGGGTCCGCGTGTTCCTCGAGCACCGCCCCGCCGACGTCGAGCCGGCGCGAAGCGATCTGGGTTACGCGCCGCGATCGGCGCGGGCCGGCGTGGCGGAGACCGTCGCGTGGTTGCGCGGCGGCGGAGGGAGCTGGCCATGGCAGCTCGCTGCCTGACGGAGCCGCGACGGCGCCCCGAGGCGCTGCTCGCCGTCGCCACGCTCGCGCTGCTCTGCTTCTATTATTTCGCGCGCGCCGACGCCGTCGGTGTGTACTCCCGCCCGCGCGGCTGGTTCGCCCTCACCGCCGCGCCGCTCGCGCCGCCGCTGCATTTCGCCGCCGCGGCGCTGCTCCTCGCCGTTGTTCCCGTGCTCGCCGCCCGGCGGCTCACGGGACTCTCCCTCACGGACCTGGGACTCGGGCTGGGGCGCTGGCGCGCGGGAGTCGTCTGGGTCGCCATCGGTGTTCCCCTCGCCGTTCTGGCGGGCCGCATCGCCGCGTTGTCTCCGGCAATCCGCGCGGTGTATCCGCTCGATCCGGCGCTCACGGCCGCCCCGTCTGCCTTCGGCGGCTACGCGGCGCTGCAGCTGCTCTACTTCGGCTCCTGGGAAGTGCTGTTTCGAGGCGTGCTCCTCTTCGGACTGCGCGGAGTCATGGGCGACACGTCGTCCAACCTCGTGCAGACGGCGCTCTCGGTGACGGCGCACTTCGGCCGGGCGCTGAACGAGGCCTGCGCGGCGGGCCCGGCGGGACTCGTGTTCGGCGCGATCGACCTGCGCCTGGGATCCGTCTGGTATGTCGCGCTGCTGCACTGGCTTGTGGGCGTGAGCATGGACTGGTTCATCGTGACGACGTGACGGCGCATCCCGAGGCGCACGCGCCTTGTCCGGGTCGCGCGAGCCCCGTTACAATTCGCCGCTGTGAACATCCGCTTCATGGGGCCCCTCGGCTGCATCCTCGCGCTGGGCACGCCGGGCGGGCCCGCCCCCCGGCCGGCCGATGCCGGCGCGCGCATGATCGCCGATGCGCGCCGGGGCGCGATGATCATCGAACTCGCGCCTGTGGACCTGCCCGCCCACGCCTCGCATCACCAGGTGGCCCAGCCTCCCGTCGCGATCCTGCAAGTGCCGGCGGGCGGGTGGATCTACGGCTTCCACGTCGAGGTCGTGGACGCGGACGGCCGTCTGCTGCCTCCGGAGATCGTGCATCACTTCAATCTGATCGACCCGGACCATCGCGAGCTGTTCCTCCCGATCTCGCGGCGACTCGTCGCCGCCGGAAAGGAGACCGGGGAGCAGCGGCTGCCGTGGCTCCTGTTCGGCTTGCCGCTCGAGCGCGGATCCCGGGTGCTCGCGAGCGCGATGGTCGAGAACCCGACGCCCGTGGCCTACCGCGGCGCGCGCGTGCGGCTCGTGCTGCCCTACGTGCCGGACGGCAGGCCCTGGCCGTTCTTCCGGGTGTTCCCCTGGCAGCTGGACGTGGCCTTTCCGGTGGGCGACAAGTCGTTCGACCTCCCACGAGGCCGGTGGTCCAAGTCGTACGAAGGGAGCCCCGCGGTGGCGGGCACGGTCGTGGCGATCGGCGGCCACGTGCACGATCTCGCCGAGGCCATCGAGTTCGCCGACGCTACGACCGGCGAGGTGATCTATCGGGCGGCGCCGCTGACGGACTCGAGTGGGGAGGTGGTCGGCGTCCCCGTCGGCCGGTTGTACCGCTGGAGGCGGCTCGGCGTCCGCATCGTGCCCGAGCACCGCTATCGCGTCACGGTCTATTACAACAACCCCAGCGGCGCGGTGATTCCGGATGGCGGCATGGGGGTGGTGGCGGGCATCTTCGTGCCGGACCGGCGCGTGACCTGGCCGGCCGCGAACCCGGCGGACTCGCTCTATCAGCAGGACCTCCGTCACGCCATGCGACTGATCGGGAGTGAGCACGACATGAACATGCACCATGCGATGAGTCACCACTGAGCCTCAAAGCAGTCTTGTTCGATTTCGGCGGCACCCTGGAGGCCGACGGCGTGAACTGGGGACCGCGCTTCCATGCGGCCTACCTCGAGGGGGGCGGCGCCCTCGATTACGCGACGTTCGAGCCGATCTACAAGGAGTCCGACCGCGCGCTGGGCCGCCTCTCCGGGATCGAGCGCCTTGGCTTCCGGGCGACCGTCGAAGCACAGGCGGCCCTGCTGCGCGACCTGCTACCGGCAGCGGAGCGCTTCGACGCGCGACGCGTGGCCGCGCGGTTTCACGCCGACGCGGTGGCGGTCGTGAACCGCAACCGGCCGATGCTGCAGCGCCTCGCGCGCCGTTATCGGCTGGGGGTCGTCTCCAACTTCACGGGGAACCTGCGGCCCTGTCTCGAGGAGCTGGAGCTGCTCGCGCTGTTTGCCGTGACGAGCGACTCGGCCGTGCTCGGGAGCGCGAAGCCGGACGAGCGCATCTTCCGCGACACGTTGGCGGCGCTGGGCGCGGCACCGGAGGGCGCCTGGATGGTCGGGGACAACTTCGAGGCGGACATTCGGCCGGCCCAGGGGCTCGGGCTGCGAACCTGCTGGCTCGCGCCGCCGCAGCGCGCGGCGCCGGTGGGGTGCGCGCCGAGCGCGCGCATCGGACGGCTCCCGGAGCTGGAACGGATCCTGGGTTAGAGCATGCACGGGCTGATTCTCGCCGGGGGCGAGGGCGCCCGGCTCGCCGCCGGTGGGATCGTGGTTCCCAAGCCGCTCGTGGAGGTGGCCGGGAAGCCGCAGCTCCTCAGGCTGCTCGAGACGCTCGACGCGCTCGGGTGCGATTCACTCACTTGTGCGATTCGCGCGGACCTGGCCGCCGTTGCCCCCTTACTGGACGCGCGCCGGTTTCGGGCACCTCTTAAGGTCATGCCCTGCCGGACGCCCTCGTCCCTCCACACGCTGGCCGAGACGCTGCCGGGTGTGCCTCCGGGCCCGGTGTTCTGCAGCATGGTGGACACGGTGATGCGGTGGCGCGATTGGGCGGAGGTGTACCGCCAGACCGAAGCGCGGTTGGCGGAGGGGGCGGACGCGGTCGTGGCCGTGACCTCCTTCGTGGACGACGAGTCTCCAGTGTACGTAGGCCGGCACGCGGGAGGGCTCGTCCGCAAGATTAGCGACGAGCCGGTCGCTCCCGTGTGCGTTACGGGCGGAGTTTACGGTCTCGGCATCGAGGCGCGCCGCGCCGTCGCCGGAGCGGTGGGTCGAGGTCTCGAGCGGATGCGCGGGTTCCTGCAGGCGTTCGTCGCCGGCGGAGCCCGGGTTGCCACGGTCGAGGTGGCGCGCATCATCGATATCGACCGCCCTTCCGATTTGCAGGTCGCCAACGCCTGGCTGACCGCACCCGACGCTTCAGAACCCGCAGTCTGAGAGGCCACGTCTCGTGCCACAGCTGGTCGCGATCTACCGGAGCCCCGCGTACTCGCCGCTGCAGCATCGGGTGAACGACACCGCGATTCTGGACGCGACGGTAGCGCGACTGACGGGCCGCGGCTGGGACGCGACCAGGACCACGGAGCTCGACGTCGAGCAAGGGCGCCTGCCGGCGGCGGAGCTGTACCTCAACATGTGTCAGGGCTCGCTGGCGGCCGAGCAGCTGATGCCGCTCGAGTCCGACGGGGCGGTCGTCGTGAACCGGCCGTCGTCCGCGCTGAACTGCCACCGCCACCGCCTCGTCAAGAGCCTCGGCGCGGGGGGACTGGCCTTCCCCCGGACGATCATCCATTCCAGCGCCGCGCCGCTGCCGCCGCCCCACCAACTCGGGGTCCTCGGTACGCAGCAGGCCAAGGTCTGGGTGAAGCGGGGGGACGTCCACGCCGAGCGGCCGGAGGACGTCGTTGCCGTGCCGCTCGAGCGACTCGGGACCGCGGTCGCCGCGTTCGCGGCGCGGGGCATTCCCTGGGTGGCCCTCCAGGAGCACATTCCGGGGCCGATCGTGAAGTTCTACGGCGTCGCCTATGGGCGCTTCTTCCGCTGGTACGCAGCAGAGGCGGGTTTCGCGGGCGAGCGGCCTCCGATCGACGAGACCGCGCTCCAGGCGGTGGCCTTTGACGCGGCGGAGCGCCTCGGGCTCGAGGTGTTCGGCGGGGACGTGGCGTTTCCGGTGCCGGACCGCCCGGTGCTGATTGACATCAACGACTGGCCGAGTTTCGCGCCGTTCCGCGACGCGGCGGCGGGCGCGATCGCCGAATACATCCAGGACCGAATGGAGCGCAGGACGCACCCGTGATCGAAGCGCAGCGCGGTATCCACATCCCCGGTCCCAAGTCCAAGGCCGCCTTCGACGCCGAGGCCCGCTACTTGGCTCCGGGAATGCAGAGCGTCGCCCTCTTCAGCCAGCTGTGCATTGAGCGCGGGGAAGGTGCGGTCCTGTATGACGTCGACGGGAATCGCTACATCGACCTCCTCGCCGGCGTCGGCGTGGCGAGCCTCGGCTACGCGCACCCCAAGTACGTGCAGGCGATGGGGCGCCAGCTCGCCCGCGTCCACGTGGGGAGCTTCACGACGGAGCACCGCGCGGCCCTCGTCAAGCTGCTCGCGGAGCTCGCCCCCGGCGACCTCAACCGCACGCAGCTCTATTCGAGCGGCGCCGAAGCGGTGGAGGCGGCCGTGCGGCTCGCGAAGTCCCGCACCGGCCACACCGAGGTCATCGGCTTCTGGGGCGGGTTCCACGGCAAGACCGGGGGGGTGCTTCCGGTGCTGGGCTCGAACTTCAAGCACGCACTCGGGCCGCTCATGCCGGGCACGTACCTGAGCCCGTACGCCGCGTGCGCGCGCTGCGTGTTCGACAAGACGTTCCCGTCGTGCGAGTGGCACTGCGTGGAGTTCTTGCGCAAGAAGATCGAGATCGAGACGACGCACGACGTCGCCGCGATCATCGTGGAGCCGATCCAGGGGACCGCGGGCAACGTCGTGCCCCCGCCCGGCTACCTGCGCATGCTGCGCCACCTCGCCGACGAGGTCGGGGCGCTCCTCATCTGCGACGAGATGCTGACGGGCTTCGGCCGGACCGGGAAGATGTTCGCCATCGAGCACGAGCAGGTCGTACCGGACGTGCTCACCGTCGGCAAGGGCTTCGGCGGGGGCTTCCCGATGAGCGGGCTCATCATCCGCGAAGAGATCGCGTTCGCCAAGCCGTTCGCGAACCCGAGCGGCAGCTCGTCGAGCTACGGCGGCAACCCGCTTGCGGCTGCGGCGGCGCGGATCACGGTCGAGACGATCCTCGAAGACGGGCTGGTGGAGCACGCGCGCCGGGTAGGGGAGCGGATGCTCGCCGAGATGAAGTCGTGGGAGCGCGACCTGCCGATCGTGTCCGACGTGCGCGGCCGGGGCCTCATGATCGGCATGGATCTCGTCGTCCCGGGGACGCGGCAGCTGCTCACCAAGAAGGCCACGCGGCGGATCTTCGACGCCCTGCTCGCGCGCGGGGTGCTCGCGATGATCTACAACCCCGAGGTGCGCATCAACCCCCCGCTCGTGATCTCCGAGGACCAGGCGATGACGGCCCTCGCGATCCTGAAGGAGGTGCTCGGTGAAGCCGCAGAACGACCTCTCGCATAAGGGGCAGGCGGTTGAGGAGTGGGCCGATCTGCGGTTCTTCCGGCCCATCGGGATCCGCATCGCGCGGGCGCTCTATCCCACGGGGATCTCGCCCGATCAGGTGACGTTGTGGTCGATCCTGATCGGACTCGTGGCCGGGCACCTGTTCGCCTACCGCGACCGCTGGACCGACCTCATCGGGGTCGTGCTGTTCATCGTGTCGGACGTCTTCGACTCCGCGGACGGCCAGCTCGCCCGACTGCGGGGCACCTCGACCCGGTTCGGTCGGGCGCTCGACGGGATCGGCGACAACGTCCGGTTCATCAACCTGTACTTCCACCTGCTGTACCGGCTGATTCACGGCGGCTGGTGGTGGCCCGGGGCGGTGCTGCTCGTGGCGTTCGCGGGGCTCGCCCACACGTTTCAGAGCGCCGCCGTGGACTTCGTGCGGAACGCGTTCCTGCGGATCGGCGTCGGTGACCGGGGCGAGCTCGACCTGCCCGAGGACCTGGAGCGGCCCGCTGCCGGAACGCTGCTGGAGCGGTTCGGCGCCCGGGTGTATCGCGACTACGTCGTGCGGCAGTCGCAGCTGTTTCCCCGCACCGTCCGCCTGATCCGGCAGCTGCGCCAGGTGAGAGTGCCGGAGGGGTTCCGTGCCGAGTACAGCGAGCGGCAGCAGCTCCTGCTCCCGCTGTGCAGTTGGCTGGGACAGAACATCCGCTTCGTGCTGCTGGGCGTGGCGGGCCTCTCGGGGCACATCGCCGCCTACCTCTGGACGGTCGCCGGGCCGATGAGCCTGCTGCTCGTGGTCCTCGTGCTGCTCCACGAGTGGAACGCGACGGCACTGGGCGAGCTCCTCGACAGCCAGCGCGATGCCTACGCCCCCGTCTCCTGAGCTTCGCCGCTACCGGGGTGTGATCTTCGGGTCGGGCGGCATCGCCCGCTCGGCCCATCTGCCGGCGTTCCTGGAGGCGCCCGGCGTGCGCGAGCGCGTGGAGATCGTCGGTCTGGTCGACGGCGCGCGCGATGTGGAGCCCGCGGACGGGATCCGCCTGCTGGAGCGGCAGGACCAGGTCGCGGAGCTCGGGCCCGTCGACTTCATCGACATCTGCACTCCGACGGCGTCCCACGTCGGGCTCACCCTGTGGGGGCTGGAGCGGGGCTATCACGTCCTGTGCGAGAAGCCGGTCGCGTTGACGCGCTCCGAAGCGGTGCGCATCGGCGACGCGGCGCGGCAGCGCGGCCGGGTCGTCGTGCCGTGCCATCAGTACCGCTTCAACCCCGTGTGGCGGCGGATCAAGGATTGGCTGCGCGAGGGCGCGATCGGCCACTGGCATCTGGCCGAGCTGTCCGTGCACCGGCTGCTCGCCGATCCGGGAGCCCGCGCTCAGGGCGGGGAGACGCCGTGGCGCGTGACGCGGGACGAGGGCCGGGGCGGCGTGCTCGTCGACCACGGCACGCATCTCGTATACCAGGCTCTCGACGTCGCCGGGTTGCCGCGCGCCGTGAGCGCGTGGACGGGGCGGCTGCGGCATCACCGCTACGAGGTCGAGGACACGGCCAGCGTGCTGCTCGAGTATCCCGACCGCCTCATCACGATGTTCTTCACGTGGGCGGCCCGCAGTCGGGAGAATCTCGTGCGCTTCATCGGCGAGCGGGGCACGATCGCCTGGGTGGGTGGGGAGCTGCGGCTCGATGCGGATGGTCGGTCCGAGCGCATCGATTACTCAGCCCAGCTCGACAAGGCCTCCTACCAGCGCTGGTTCGCCGGGCTGTTCGCGACCTTCGTGACGGCGATGGACTCGGGCGCCGCCGATCCGTACCTCCAGGACATCCAGCGCGTCGCGGCCGTGCTGGAAGTCGCCTACCAGGCCGCCGAGCGCGGCGTCAGACTGCCCATCCCGGACGGGGCGTGAGCCGCCGGGTGCAGCTGCTGCTGTTCCTCGGCGGGTCGGCCGTGTTCGCGTATCTCGTCACGCGGATCGGCGTGGGCCGCTTGGTCGCGGACGCGCAGCGGACCGGCTGGATGTTCGTGCCGATCCTCTCCCTCTACGGGCTCGTGTACGTGTGCAACGCGCGGGCCTGGTGGCTGATGATGGCCGACGAGCCCAGCCGGCCCCCGTTCTGGCGCACCTACGCCATCACGGTGTCGGGGTTCGCGCTCAACTTCGTGACCCCCATGGTGAACGTCGGGGGCGAGCCGTTCAAGATCGCGGCTGCGTCGCCCTGGCTCGGCGTGCGCCGCGCGGCGGGGTCCGTCATCTGCTACCAGATGCTCCACACGCTCGCGATGGTGTTGAGCTGGCTGACGGCGCTGGCGCTGGGCCTGCTGCTCCTCCCGCACGAGCCCGTGACGGTCGCGGTCCTGCTCGCGGCCGCCGTCGTGCTCGTGGGGCTCACGCTGCTGCTCCTGTCGGCGCATCGCCGGGGGCTCCTGGAAAAGCTGCTGGACGTGTTGCATGGCCTGCCGCTCCTCAAGCGATTGGCCCGCGCGCTCGAGCCGCGGCGCGAGCTGCTCGTGCAGATGGACGAGCAGATCGCGCAGTTCTATCACCGCGATCGCCGGCGCTTCTTCGCGGCGCTCGGTTTCGAGTATCTGGGCCGCTGCATCTTCATGGGCGAATACTGGCTGATCTTCCTCAGCGTCGGCGTGAGCGCGGGTTACCTGACGGCCTACCTCGTCGGTGGGCTGTCGTCCTTGATCCTCAACGCGCTGTTCGTGGTGCCGTTCGAGGTGGGGACGAAGGAGGGCTCGCTCTATCTGCTGTTCCGGCTCCTGGGACTCGACCCCGCGCTCGGCGTCTATACCGCGATCGTGGCCCGCCTGCGGGACGTCGTATGGATCGGCGCCGGATTGGCGCTCGTGTGGCTGGCCGGGCGCCGCGCGGCTCCCCAGCGCGCCTGAAATGACGATCGTCACCCACATCCTCGCCACGACCCTCGGGGTCCAGGCGATGCAGCTGCACGGCCGTGAGGCGGCGCTCGCGTACGCCTTCGGCGTCGGCGTGGACGTGGACCACGCGATCAAGGCGCCCTACTACCTGAAGCACGTCGGCCTGCGGGACCGGCGCGGCTACTACTGGCGCTCCTCGCTGCAGGAGCCGGTGGCGCTCCTGTGGATCATCCCGCTCGCGCTGCTGCTGCACTCGATCGTGCCGGTGCTCTTCTTCGCGATCCACGCGGCGATGGACTACAGCGTGCGATTCGAGAAGATGCCGCTCTACCCGTACTCGCGCTGGGTGACCCGCGGCTGGCTCACGGGCATACCGGACAAGGTGAAGGAAGGGGTCCTGGTCGCGGCGCTCGTCGTCCTGAACGCCCTGATATGGTGGTCGCGCCGCCATGTATGAGTTCGCCCCCGCGCTCGGGCGCGCGCTCGACCGCGCCATCCGACCGTTGCTGCGGCTCCTGCACCTGGGACTCGGGATCACGCCCGCCCAGATCACGTGGGCGGCGTTCGGGGCGAGCGCGGCCGCGGCCGCGACGATCGCCACCGGCCATCTCGTCCCGGGGCTCGCGCTGATGGCTTTGGGGCAGGTCCTGGACGGCCTGGACGGCGGGATCGCGAGGGAGTTCCGGCTCGCGTCGGCGGCGGGGCGACGGCTCGACACGCGGCTCGACCGCGCGTCGGAGGCCGTGATCTTCGCCGGGCTCGCGGCCGTGGGGCTCGTACCGCCGCGACTCGCCCTGCTCGCCTTCGTCGCGATTCTCCTCGTGACGAGCATCGCGGAGCGCTCGAAGCTCGACCCGGGGGTGAAGCGGTTCGCGCTCTACTTCGGCCCGTGGGTGTCCTATCCGCTCATCTTCACGGTCATATTCGGCGTGAACCTCGCCGCCTACGTGGTGGGGCTGCTCCTCATCGACCTCGCGTTCCAGCGCAGAATGGACGCGTTGGGCGGCGACCTCGACACGGTCGCGTCGCGCGCGGCCGCCCTGGAGGACGCCGGCTCGCGTTAGGCGCGGCTCGGGCCGGCTTCCCACACGCGGCGCGGGAGCGGCCTCGCCGCGAACTGCTCGCGGGACACGGCCCAGCGCAGCGACGCCAGCACGGCCCCCGCCACGATCAGCCCCGCCAGCGCGTCCACGGCGTAGTGGAACTGGCCGTACACCACGGCGGCGATGAGCCCCAGGGTGAGGGGCGTCAGCCCGAGGCCGAGGGGCCGCCAGTAGCGCAGCGCGCACAGGGCCGCGACGACCGCGGCCGCGACGTGGGAGGACGGAAACGCGGCGCCCCAGGAGTCGCCCAGGTCGAGCACCCGATCTGTGAGCTGTGCCGGCCACACGGCGGTCGCCGCATTGTGGGCCTGCTCGAACGCGTAACGGGGACCGGCCACCGGGAAGAACAGGAACATGACGTAGCAGAGGTAGAACGTCACCATGACCGCGAAGATGGTGCGCCGCGCCGGGTCGCGGCGGCCGGAGAACCAGAGGCCAAGCGGGGATCCGTAGAGGATCGCGTAGTACGCGAGGTAGCAGGTGTGCAGCAGCCAGGAGAGCACGGGGCTCGGCATCTCACGGATCCAGCGGTAGGAGACCTGGGAGCCGAACACCAGCAGCTCGAGGCGCTGGATCGCGAGGTCGTGCTGGTAGCCGAGATCGACGTTGACGACGCCCACCTCGGCGTAGAGCCCGCCCAGGAGCAGCATCGGGTACCAGTCGCCGAGAAAGCGGCCCACCGGGCCTCCCTCCCGGGCACGGGGGGCGAGGAGCACGAGCACCAGGAGCAGGGCGTTCGCGACCATCAGCGAATCCCACCCGGCGTGGTCTTCGCCGGTGAACGCGAGCACCGCCCCGGTCGCGCCGGCAAGATAGAGCAACGTGGCGACGTCCACCGGAGCGAGTCGCCCGAGCCAGTCCCGCGTGTCTGGTGTCAGAGCCATCCCTCCGTGCGATACCACTCGGCGGTGCGCCGTAGCCCCGTCTCCAGGTCCACGCGCGCCCGCCATCCCGTGTCCCGCTCCAGTGCGTCGGCGCGGCATGTCCAGGCCGCCGCGAGGAAGTCTTCGGCTTTGTCGGCCGAAAGGATCGTGGAGCGACCGGTGAGTCGCGCGGCGCTCCCGATCGTCCACAGGATCGCGCGCGCGACCGGCCCCGGAATGTGCAGCAGCCGCGGCGTCTTGCCGAGCGCCCGTCCGATCGCCTGGATGAGGTCCGTGCTGCTCGTCGCCACGGGGTGCGCCGCGAAGTAGATCCGGTTCGCCGTTGCCGGGGTGGAGCCCGCCGCGATCAATGCCTCGGCGAGGTCCCCCGCATAGATGACCGACAGCTCCTGCGAGCCGTCACCGAATCGTGGCACCACCCCCACCCGCACCAGCTTGAACGCCGTGAGGACCCCGTGATCCCATTCGCCGTACACGATGGGCGGGCGCACAATGGTCCAGGGGAACCGCATCGCCCGCACCAGCACTTCCGCCGCGAGCTTGGAGCGCCCGTAGTCGCTGACGGGCGCCGGCGGGCGGCGCTCGTCTACCGGGTGGCCGCGCGTCGTCGGACCCGCGGCGGCGAGCGAGGAGACGAGCACGAAGCGGCGCGGGGGAGCGTCGGCGGCCGCCTCGAGCAGGTTCGCCGTGCCGTCGCGGTTCGCCGCCATGAACTCCTCGGCCGTGCGGGCGCTGATGCGCCCCGCGACGTGATAGACGACCTCCGCCCCCGCCGCTCCTTCGCGCAGCGCCCGCGCGTCGTCCAGGTCGCCGCGCACGATTCGCACCCCGCGCCAGCCGAGGGCCTGGGCCTTGGTCGGGGTGCGCACCAGACACGTGACCTCGTCGCCGCGGGCCACGAGCGCCCGCACGAGGTGCGCGCCGACGAAGCCCGTGCCGCCCGTGACGAAGGCCCTCACAGCGGCTTGTCGTAGATCCGATACGTCTTGTACGGGACGAAGCCAAGCTGCCGCGCGCCGTTCACCATCGCGGGGTTGTCTTCCAGGATCCAGCCTCCTTCGCCCCAGGTGTAGCCCTTGGCGTTGGCCTTTTCCCAGATCCAGTGGTACATCAGCGCGTCCACGCCGGTCCCACGATACTCAGGGAGCACGCCGAGCAAGAGCACTCGGAGGCGATGGATGCGGCGCGCGTGCCAGAGGACCTTGAGGATGCCGGGGAACAGGCGGCCGGACGGGTTGTGCTTGAGGGCCACGTTCATGTCGGGGAGCGCGACCGCGAACCCGATCACTTTGCCCGCCCGCTCGGCGAAGCAGACGAACTCCGGTACGACGACCGGCTTCAATTGTTTCGCGAGGTGGTCGATCTCCGCGTCCGTCAGGGGGACGAAGCCCCAGTTCTTCTCCCACGCCTGGTTGTAGAGCGCCTTGACGAGCTCCACTTCCTCGGCGAACCGCTTCATGTCGAGCGCCCGCAGGGTGATGCCCCTGCGCTCGGCCACGAGCTTGGCGCCGCGCACCAGGCGCTCGGGCATGTGATCGCTCGTGTTCTCAACGGCGATCAGGTCTTTCGCCTTGGTGAACCCGTAGCGCTCGTGCAGGGTGACGTAGTACGGCGGGTTGTGGGGCATCATCAGCGTGGGGGGCGTCTCGAAACCATGCACCAGGAGCCCGCACTCGTCGTTGATCGACGGACTCATCGGGCCGCGCATCGTGTCGCAGCCCTTGTGGCGCAGCCACTGGGCGGCGGTGTCGAACAGCGCGTCGGCGAGCGTTTGGTCGTTCACCGACTCGAAGAAGCCGTAGAACCCGACGCGGTCGTGGTGCTCGCGGTTATGCGCGTCGTTCTTGATGGCGGCGATCCGCCCAACGGTCCGCCCTTCCGACTGGGCGACGAAGTACTGCGCTTCGGCGTGTCGGAAGAAGGGGTTCTTCTTGGGGGAGAGCAGCGTGCGCACGTCCATCCGCAGCGGAGCGACCCACTGCGGGTCGCCGCGGTGATGGTCGTAGGGAAAGGCGATAAAACGTTCGAGACCGCGCCCGTTCGAGACGGGCGCGATCCGCACAGCGCTCAGACGACCCCCAACTCTTTTCCGAGCCTGCCGAAGGTCTCGAGCGCGTAGTCGATCTGGTCGTCCGTGTGCGTGGCCATCACGCTGGTCCGCAGGCGGCAGCGCGACGGCGGCAGTGCCGGCGGCACCACGGGGTTCGTGAACACGCCGGCGTCGAACAGCTTGCGCCAGAAGATCAGCGTCTTCTCGAACTCGCCGATGAGGAACGGAATGATGGGTGTCTCCGTCGTGCCGATGTCGAAGCCCAGCGAGCGGAGGCCGTCCTGGATGCGGTGCGCGTTGTGCCACAGACGCTCGCGGCGCTCCGGCTCGCGCTGCATGACGCGCAGGGCGGCCAGCACGCCGGCGGTGTTGGACGGCGGCAGGGCAGCCGTGAAGACCAGCGGCCGGGCGTTGTAGCGCAGGTAGGTGATCACGGCCTCGGGTCCCACCAGGAAGCCGCCGATGGACGCAAGCGACTTCGAGAACGTGCCGACGATCAGGTCCACCTCGTCCGCCAGGCCGAAGTGGGCGGCGGTGCCGTCGCCCTTGGGGCCGAGTACGCCCACCGCGTGCGCGTCGTCGACCGCGAGCACCGCGCCGTGCCGCTGCGAGATCTTGAGCAGGGCCGGGACGTCGGCGATGTCGCCCTCCATCGAGTACACGCCGTCCACGATGATCATCTTGCCGATGCTGGCGGGCGCCTTCTGGAGCCGGCGCTCGAGCTCGGCCAGATCGCCGTGCGCGAACCGCTGCGTTTCGCCGAACGCCAGCTTGGCGCCGTCGACGATGGAAGCGTGGTCCAGCTTGTCGAGGAACACCAGATCCCCGCGCCCCACCAAGCCCGAGACCACGCCCAGGTTCGCCTGGTAGCCCGTGGAGAAGACGACGCACGCCTCTTTGCCGAAGAACTCGGCGAGCTCGGCCTCGAGCTGCACGTGCAGGTCGAGGGTGCCGTTCAAGAGCCGGCTCCCCGTGCACCCCGAGCCGTAGCGATCGAGCGCCGACTTGGCGGCGGCGAGCACGTCCGGGTGGTGTGTGAGCCCCAAATAGTTGTTGGAGCCCATCATGATCCGCTCTTTGCCTTCGATGACGACGACGGTGTCTTCGGAGCGGGAGATCGGCTTGTACCACGCGTGCAGGCCCGCCGCCTGAACCTCGCGGGCCTTCGGAAGGAATGTGCGGCACTTTTCGAATAGTGCGACGTGCTGCAGGGTCTCGGTACTCACGGGGCCCCCAGGGCGTTTGATGGGAAAAGGCAGGGTACAGGTTAGCGGGGCGGTCGCAAAACCGCAAGGTGTCGCGGGCGCGAGACTTAGCACGTGTCGCCGCGACAACGTAACTTGATGGCCTTCCCGTTCGCGGAGCGCCGCAATGCGGTGGTCGGCCGTTGCCTGGATGCTGTTGTTCGCCGTCCCGCGCGCGCGGGCGCACGCGCAGGCGGGCCCGATCTATCGCGCCTCGTGGTGGGACGCCGCGAGCGTTGGCGCCGCCGGCGCGCTGTTCGTCCTGCCAACAGTCCTGGACCTGCCCAAGGGACCGCCTTCATGTGGCTCGACTGCGCCGTGCGACCCGGCGACTATACCGACGGTGGACCGTTCGGCGCTGCACACCTTTTCCGATGGCGCCGGCACGGCGAGCACCGCCCTGCTCGCCGGGGTGGCTGGCCTCACGGCGTTCGCCTCGCTGCAAGGGCTCCCGGCCCGGCAAGCGCGGGGCAACTTCGTGATGCTGGCGAACGCGGCGGCGTGGACCGCGGCCTCGACCGAGTGGCTCAAGGTCGTGATCCGGCGGAAGCGGCCGGTGCTCTACACGAGCGGTGCCGCGGCGGCCGCCGCGGATCGCGAGAGCCAGCAGTCGCTCCCCTCGGGCCACGCGTCGCTCGCCTTCGCAGCAGCGACGTCGTACCTCGTGCTGGCGCGGCGCCAACATCTGCCCCACCGGACGCGCAACGCGATTCTGCTGTACGCCGGCGCAGTCGGCGTAAGCGCGCTACGGGTGGCGGCCGGGAAGCACTTTCCCACCGACGTGGCGGCCGGGGCGGCCCTGGGGAGCGGGATCGGCTGGCTCAGCGCGACCGTGCACCCGACGAGCCCTTGAGCGCGGGCGTCGGTAATTCCCACGCTGAAAGCGTGGGCTCGGCACAACACTGTGCTGAAGCACATCACGCTTTAGCGTTGCGACATGCCGAGCCCATCCTTCAGGATGGGAAGGGCAGGCGCCGGAGCCTGGAGGGCCCATGACGCAACTCCCCCGGGTCATGACGCTCCGCGACGTCGTGCTGTTCAACATCACGGCGATCGTCGGGCTGCGCTGGCTGACGACGGCTGGTCGCATCGGGCCGGCGAGCCTCGTGCTGTGGGTGATCGCGATGGTGATCTTCTTCCTGCCGTCGGCGATGGCGGTGCGCGAGCTCGCCGACATCGACCCCGGGGAAGGGGGCATCTATCGCTGGGCCACCCGGGCGTTCGGCCCGCGTCACGGGTTTCTCGCCGGCTGGGGCTATTGGGTGAACAACCTCGTTTACTACCCGTCGCTCCTGCTCACGAGTGGCGCGATCGTGGCCTACGTCGGGGGGCCGGGGTTCGTGCACCTCGCCGAGAACAAGTGGTTCATCGCCGCGTTTTCGCTCGGCAACCTGTGGATCGCGGTGGGGCTGAACCTAGTTGGGCTGCGGGTGGGCAAGTGGGTGCAGAACCTGGGCGCGTACGGCACCTGGCTGCCGGCGGCGATCTTCGTGCTGCTCGCCCTCTGGTCGTTCGCGACGCACGGCAGCGCGACGCCGTTCACGGCGGCGGCGCTCGTGCCGGCACACCTCGATCTCCCGCTCCTCTCGCTGTTCGCCACCATGACGTTCGCGTTCGCCGGGCTCGAGCTGGCGCCGACGCTGGGCGACGAGATCCGGGACCCGGTGGCGACGCTGCGGCGCGGCATCGTGCTCTCCGGGATCGGCGTCGTGGTGATGTACGTGCTGGGGACCGCCGCGATGCTCGTGGCCCTCCCCGCCGAGACGGTGAGCGTCACCAACGGGATGCCGCAGGCGACCGCCACGCTCGTCGAGCGACTCGGCGCCCCCTGGCTCGCGCCCGCGGCCGCCCTCGTCGCCCTCCTGCTGACGCTCGGCAACCTCGGGGGCGTAGGCGCGTGGATCGCCGGGACGGCCCGGATTCCCTTCGTCGCCGGGGTGGATCGCGTGCTCCCGCCCGCCTTCGGCAAGGTGCACCCGCGCTGGCAGACGCCCTACGTGGCTCTGTTGGTGCAGGGCGGCGTCGCCACCGTGTTCGTCGTGGCGGGGCTCGCGGGCTCGACCGTGCACGACGCGTACCTCGCCCTCGTGGACACGACGATCGTGCTGTTCTTCATCCCCTACCTGTACCTCTTCGCCGCGTACCTCCGGCTGCGGCGCGAGCGCACGCCGCTCGGGCAGGCGGCGGGGTGGGCGGGGCTCGTCGCGGTGCTGCTCTCCATCGGGCTGGCCTTCGTCCCCGCCGCGGACGTCGCGAACCCGCTCGCGTTCGAAGCGAAGGTCGTGGGCGGCGTGGTCGGATTCATGGGTGCCGGGCTCGTGCTGCTGCGCCGACCGAAGGGAGTCCTTCAGGACGCGGTGTGAGAGAGCGCACAGCGGCCGCGGGCGGGCCGGCCTAGGGTACCTTTGTCTCGCGAGCCGGGTAGAGTAGTTGAGCCAGCAGTTGCCGTTTCCCATCGTTCCAAACTGGACCTGCGTGTGACGCGAACCCGCGTGCTGTTGGTGGGCTTGCTTGTCGCAGTGCTGCTCCCGCCGGGTGGCCACGCGCAGGGGCGGCGCGCTCCGCGTCGGGAGATTCCGGGCCTCGACTTCTCGCCGAATGGCGTGTGGCGCACGCGGGCGCGCGAGGTGCGGCGCTACCGCGCCGCGCTCCTCAGTCAGCGCGCCTTCAGCATGTTGAACGCCCCGCTCGCGGCCGGCGCGCCGCTCGCGCTGCCGCGGACACCTCAGGCCAGCCCGCCCCAGGTCGTGAGTGGTGTACTCAAGGTTCCCGCGATCATGCTCCAGTTCAAGGACGTCGCAGCGCAGCACGTCCGGTCCGAGTACGATCAAGTGCTGTTCGCGAGCCCAACGCCGCCGCTCGGCCGCCCCTATACCTACCGCACCTACTATCAGGAGCTGTCGAACGGGCTGCTGGACATCCAGGGACAAACGTACGGGCCCGCGACGCTCGCGAACAATGAAGTGGCCTACACGGGGACCCCACCCTGTAGCGGCAACCCGATCTCCGGGAATGCGAACTGCAACGGGCTGTTCACGAACAGCCAGATTCCGGACCCGTTCACCCGGATGCAAAACGGGCTGCGCGAGGCACTGCAGAATCTCGAGGCAGGCATCGACTTCTCCCAGTACGACGCGGATGGGGATGGGTACGTGGACCTCGTCGCCTTCATCCAGCCCGCGCAGGACGGCGCCTGCGGCGGCCAGATGAACAACCACGCGTGGTCGCACCGCTCATCTCTGGACTTCGTCACGACCCAGGTGAACCCGAGCCACCCCAACCCGAGCGATCCGCTGCACTTCTTCAGGGTGAGGGACTACATCCTGGAGAGTGGATTGGGCGGGGTCACGGGGTGCGATGTTACCCAGATCATGCCCATCGGCACGGTGGCCCACGAAACGGGCCATGGGTTCGGGTTGCCGGACCTCTACAGCACGGACGGCAGCTCGGAAGGGATCGGCGAATACGGGCTGATGGGCAGTGGCAACTACACGACAGGGTTGTCCCCGTCGCGCATGGACGCGTGGTCGCTCAACGAGCTGGGGTGGGTCACGCTCGCCCCGATCACGGTGAGCAGCGTGGACACCTTCGGTGCCGCACCGACGTCCGACACGGCGTTCGTGGTTCAGCCCACGGGACCGAATCCTCGCGGCGAATACTTCCTGCTCGAGAACCGCCAGCCGGTGCAGTCGGACAGCGCCATGATCCGCATCCATTGCCAGGTGAGCGGCGTGCCGTTTCCGGCGTCTTGCGGCGGCGGGCTCCTCATCTACCACGTGGACGCGCAGCAGGTGGCGAACGGCACGGCGTTCGGCAACAACAGCGTGCAGAACGGACCCATCCACGGCCTCGAGCTGATTCAGGCCGATGGGCTCGGCAATCTGGACGCGAACCCGAGCGCCGCGGCGTCGAACCGCGGCGACGGCGGCGATCCCTACCCGGGGATCACGAACAATCCCCGCTTCTCGTTTCGCACGAACCCAGCGGCCCTGAAGAACTCCGACCGGACGTTCGTGGGATTCGGGGTGGACTCACTGAAGCAGCTCGCGCCGCCGAACGGTCCGATGTCGTTCTACCTACAGTTCGGGAACGTGACGGTCGTCAAGGGGAGCGACACGGCCGCCGTGGTGTCATTCGACGGCGCGCCCTACTTCGTGTTTCGGGACATGCTGGACAGCCTCTCGCCCCACACCGTCTCCATCGCGGACATGCAGCTCTCGAGCGACGGTCGGACGCGTTATCGCTTTCTGCCACCCTGGTCGGACGGCGGCGCGGCCACGCACATGATCACCGGCCAGCCGCAGGGCGGTACGCTGACGGCACCCCTCGCCCGCGACCGGCAGCTCGTCTATGTCGCCTCGAACAACAACGGGCTCATCGACGTGAGCCCGGCGACGCCGAGCGGCTCCTATGTGCCTGAGGGAACGGCGATCACTCTCACGGCGACGGTGGACGCGACGGCGGGCTACATCTGGGGCGGGTGGCTCGGGGACACACTATCGCGGAACACCCGGATCACGCTCCCCATGAATCGGCCATACGCGGTGCGGGCAGTGTTCCTGCAGCCGCTCACCACGGCGGACGTGGTCGCGCAGCTCCTGGGCGTTGCAACGCCGCTCAACGCGGACCAGCTGGGCTACCTCGACGTGTTCGGCAACGCCAACGCACGCTTCGACGTGGGGGACTTCAAGGCGTGGGTGGACGCGACGGGGGCGCCCCCATGAGGCGCCTCGTGTGGACCGGCTTCCTCGCGGCAACCGTCGCCGGGACGGCGACCTGCGGCGACAGCAGGGTGCTCGACGTGGTCAAGGGCGTCCCGGGTGAGTTGACGCTCGGCTTCGTCACGCCGAACAGCGGCTCGGACGGCGCCATCCTGCTCGCCGTGAAGGGGCCGGCTCCGATCACGAGCGCCAGCCTCCCCTCGGGCTCCGGGCTGCGGCTGTTCGCTGGCCCACTGGGCGCCGACTCGGCCAAGTTCGCGCTTACGGGCACGCTCGCGAACGGCCCGATCCTGGTGGTGGGCGTAGCGGACGTGAACCGGGTAGCGTCGTACAACGTGTTCATCCGCCAGGTGGCGGCCAACGACTACACGCTCCGCAGCCTCACGGGGTACGGGGTCACGGTTTCGCGGTAGCCTGGCTGAACGCCTGGTCGAGCCGCTCGTCGAGCTGGCGATGGAGGTCCTGATAGAAGCGGAGTAGTTCGCGCGCGTCCTCGGTCAGAACACTCGCGCCGCCGCCCGGTCCGCCGGTGCGCGACTGGACGACGGGCCGGCCCAGCGCCCGTTGCATCGTCCGCACCGTCGCCCACGCTGTGCGGTAGCTCACACCCGCCAGCTTCGCGCCCTCCTTGATGGACTTGGTCCGCTCGATCCCCTGCAGCAACGCTGCTTCGCGGGCTCCGATGATCGAACCGCCCGTGCGCAGCCCCAACGAGAGCTGGAACCGGGGCACGACGTTGAGGGCGATCACCGGGTCACCGCTCCCGGTGCCGCGCAGCCGCCCGCCGTCGCCGTGAAGGCCGCGGTGCCATCCCCCAGCCGGAGTCCGAGCACGGAGTCGCGGGCGACGGTAGTCGTCCACTGCGCGAACGGTCGCGCCGCAGGGTGCGGGTCGGGCGTGCGGATGACGTAGAGGGTGTAAGGGTTCACGAGCGCGGTATCCGCGGTGAAGAGCACGCGCAGCCTGAGCCCCGCGAGCTTCGTGAAGGTCGGCAGGTCGGCGAGCGCGTAGGCGTCGCGCTCGTCGGCGAGGTGGAGGGTGGTCGCCTGGTCGGCGCCCGACTCGACGTACCACGGGCCCGGCGGCACCGACGCGCCGGCGGCGTGCCACTGGGCGAGCTCGTTCACGTGCGTGCCCGACGAGTCTCCCCGGGAAACGAACGGCCCGCGCCGCCGGGCGATGCGCGCGAACGCGTCGCGCGCGGTCGCCGCTGCGGCGACGCGCGCCGGGTCGTCCGGGGGGCCCACGATCGCGAAGCGACTCGCCACGAGGGGGCACCGCAGCAGCGTATGCGCCGCGCCGAGGATGCGGGCTTCGAGGGCAGGGGCGTGGGTGATCACGACGTCGAGGTCTCCTTGGGCTGCGGACCGGAGGATCTGGCCGGACGGACCCACGACGACGACGAGCGGCGCGCCCGCCCAATAGGTCTCGAGCACCGCGAGCGCGCCCGACTGCTGCACGGTGTAAGTGGTGCCGAGGCGCAGCGGCCGCGGCCCGCCGTGGCAGGCGACGGCGACGCTCGTAAGGAGTGCGCCAAGGGAGCGGGCGTGCATGGCGACAAGGTGGGTCTCCTCAGTCGTCTCGCCAAGTAGCGCTGCACGGCGTATGCCACCCGTTCCGAGCGGTAGCGGAACGGGTCTGTCGCGGGGACGCAACAAAACCGGGTGCGCCTGCGGTCCCTTCGCTATCTTACTCACCGTTCGGGGGCGGTAGCTCAGCTGGGAGAGCACCTGGTTTGCAACCAGGGGGTCGTGGGTTCGAATCCCATCCGCTCCATGTCCCCCTCAGGAGGCCAAGCCGATGAACACGATGACGGCGCGCGCGCTCATGGTCGGTGTCTTGATCGCTATCTGGGCCTGGCTCGCGAGCGTGGCCCGGCTGAACGTGTCCATGTGGGCCGGGGTAGTGGCGCTTGGCTGCTTCTACGCCTCGGGCGGCGGTGTGGCGGGGTTGCAGAAGACGATCGTGGCGACGCTCTCGGGCGTGGTATGGGTGCTCATCGCCGAGGCCGTCCGCGTCGCGATCGCCGGCCACGGCGTCGTCTGGGCGGTGATCCTCGGCGCGATGGCCTGCGCGCTCGCGCTGCAGGCGCGCGTGCCGCTCTTGTCCTTCACCGCCGGTGCGTTCGCCGGCGCGGGAGTCGCGCTCGGCCTCGGCGTCAACACCGGGTACGAGGCGGTTCGTGCCGGCGTCGCGCTCGCCATGGGTGCCGTGGTCGGCTTCGCGGCCGAGCGCCTGGCAGGGATGATCGGGGCGCGGCGCGTCTAGCCGCCGCGCCTCAGTCCCCCAGCACGGCGCGCGCCGCGCCGTCCAGCAGCTCCCAGATGCGGTCGACCCACGCCCGGTGCTCCGGCTTCATCAGCACCGAGCGCAGGCAGGTGACCGTGTCCCGGTCGCGCTCCATCCCCGCCGCCGCGAGATCGAAGAACGCGACCGGCAACTCGGCGAGCGCGAGGTGCAGCCCGCGCCGCGCCGCCTCGGCGAAGAGCCGGCGCGCCAGCTGAGACGCGTCGCTCGCACGCCGCGCGCGCGGCGCCCATACCAGGATGTCGAGCTCCGGCGGAAAGGCCGTCAGGAACCTCGCATCCGCCCGCAGCTTCTCGTACAGCGTAAGTGCGGCGGCGCGACTCTCACCGAGCGCGCGGGCGAACGCGCCGCCCGGCACAAGGGGGAAGAGCCGTTGCGTCGCCCATAGCGCCACCGCCGCGGCGCCCGGTCGGGAGCACTCCAGGCTGATCTCGCCCAGATGCAGCTCGGGTGACGAGAAGTACGTATAGGGTGAGTCGTGCTTGTAGAACCGGCCCACCGTGGGATCGCGGAACAGCACGCAGCCGCACCCGTAGGGCTGCAGCCCGTGCTTGTGCGGGTCGATGACGATGGAGTCCGCCTCGCCCAGCCGGTCGTAGGTCCGCCGCCCCTCGGCCGACAGGTTGTCCGCTAGTCCGAAGTAACCGCCGTAAGCTGCGTCCGCGTGCAGGCGGAAGTCGTGCCGGTCGCGCAGCGCGAGCAGCGCCGGCAACGGATCGATCGATCCGACGGCGGTCGTCCCGATCGTCGCCACGACCGTGCCCACGCCTCCCCGCTCCAGGCGACGCTCCAGTGCCGCCACCTCGAGCCGGCCGCGGCCGTCGCACGGCACGGACTCGAACGGCAGGCCGAGCACAGCGCTGATCCGCTGGTGCGTGTAGTGCGCCTGCTCCGAGGCGACGACGGCGCTGCCGGGACGGAGCTGCCCCGCTACCCACAGCGCTTCGAGGTTCGCCATCGTGCCACCGCCGCAGAGATGACCGAGAGGCGCTTCCCAGCCGAACATGCGGGCGATCTCCGCGACCGCCTCCTGCTCCATGGCCGAGCTCGCACGGCCGCCGTCCAATGCGTGGTTGTTGGGATTGAGCCACAGGGCAAGCGCATACGCCAGCCGCGCCACCGGATGCGGCGGCTTCAGCATCTGCCCCGCATACAACGGGTGGAAGTACGGGTAGTTGTCCTGGAGGCGCTCGGCCACGTCGAGGAGCACGCGCTCCAGCGCCGCGGCATCCTGCCGCGGCCCCTTCGCCTGGGGCAGTCCCCGGAATCCCGCGTCGAGCCGATCCAGCGCCCGACGAAGAATGGCCAGAGACTGCGTCTCGAGAGCGCCTGGTGCAGGGTCCATCGTCCGTCTAACGTTGGTGATCGATCACGCCCCTGTCCATCGGAGCCGCGGCGAAAATGCGCGTGTACCTGAACGGCGAGTACCTGGAGCAGGCCCGCGCCGCGGTGTCGGTGGATGACCGCGGCTTCTTGTTCGGCGACGGAGTGTACGAAGTCACCCGGGCGCGCAACGGGCGGCTGTTCGAGGCGGGGCGGCACCTGCGGCGGCTGGAGCGCGGTCTCGAGGCGCTCGGCATTGCGCCGCCTCCGGGCTTCGAGCCCGGAGGTGGGGCGCTGCTCGAGATCGCGGACCGCTTGCTGCGCGACAACGGACTCATGAACGGCGACGCGCTCGTCTACCTCGAGATCACGCGCGGGGTGGCGGAGCGCACCCATCATTTCCCGCCCGCGGGGACGCCACCCACCGTGTTCCTGCGGACCAATCGCCTCGCCGCGCCGGACGACGTGCGGGAGCGGGGCGCGACGGTGATCACGACGCCGGACCTGCGGTGGGAGCGCTGCGACCTGAAGACCGTGCAGCTGCTCCCCAACGTGCTGGCGAAGCAGCAGGCCGTTACCGCCGGCGCCTTCGAGGCTGTCTTCGTGCGCGCCGGGATCGTGACGGAAGGGGCGAGCACCAACGTGTTCGTCGTGATCGACGGCGCGATCCACACGCATCCCGCCACGCAGCGCATCCTCCCCGGCATCACGCGCGAGATCGTGCTGGAGCTGGCGGCGGAGCGGGGGCTCCGCGTCGTGGAGCAGGCCGTCCCGCTCGAGGAGCTGCGGGGCGCGAGCGAGCTGTTCTTGACGAGCACCAGCACCGAGGTCATGCCCGTCGCCCGGCTCGACGGGGGCGCCGTGGGGAGCGGCCGGCCGGGACCGGTTGCCCGGCAGCTCCATGCGGCGCTGCGCGAGCGGCTGGAGCGCGATACGACGCGGGCGCCGGCGGTCTAGGACGCCCCGCGCCCGCATGCGGCCCGATCGCTGGCTCCCGCTGCTCCACGAGATCGCCGACCGGGCCGACGAGCTTGCGTTGCGCGGCTTCCGGTCGCCCCGCCTCCGGGTCGAGGAGAAGCCCGACCACAGCCCCGTCTCCGACGTGGACAAGGCCATCGAGGAGATGGCCCGCGCGCTCGCGCGCGAGCGTCATCCCGGCCTGGGCGTTTTCGGGGAAGAGCAGGGGGATGATCCTGGGACGGCAGGCGCCCGGCTGATCGTCGATCCCATCGACGGCACCGTCAGTTTCGTGCGCGGCATCCCGGTTTTCGGGACTCTGCTCGCCATCGAGGCGGAGGGAGAGGTCGTGGCGGGCGTCGCGAGCGCGCCCGCGCTCGGCGCCCGCTGGCACGCCGCCCGCGGATCGGGGGCGTTCTCGGGAACGCGCCGCCTTCGCGTGTCGGAGGTCGGCGATCTCCATCAGGCGATGCTGTTCCACTGCGATCTCGGGTCCGGCGGTGAGGGGCCGCCACCCGGGATCATGCGGCTGATGCGGCACGTGAACCGCACCCGGGGGTTGGGTGACTTCTACCAGCACGTGCTGGTCGCCGAAGGCGCGGGTGAGATCGCGATTGACCGGGTCGTGCACCCTTGGGACATCGCCGCCCTCCAGGTGATCGTCGAGGAGGCAGGAGGGCGCGCCACCGGCTTCGATGGTGAGCGCTCGATCTACGCCGGCTCGCTCGTGAGCTCCAACGGGCTCGTGCACGACGCCGCGCTGCACGCGCTCGGGGAGGGGGAGGAGGCTCGTGGGTAGAACCCGCTTCGTCGTGCTCGCCCAGCTCGTCTGGGCTCCCGCCGCACTTGGTGCGCAGGGCCAACGTCTCACCGTTGAGACCATCATGCGCGGGCCGGACTTCGCCGGCACCGCGCCCTCGGAGGTCCGGTTTTCCTGCGACGGCAAGTACGTCTATTTCCGGTGGCGGGGGGCCGCCGTGGACACGCTCGACCAGGACTACCGCGCGGCGGTGCGCGGCGGCGCGCCGGAGCGGCTGCCTCGCTTCGCCGTCGACACGATCGCGATGGATGATGGCGCCTGGTCGCCGGACAACAAGCGCGAGGTCGTGGTGCTGAAGGGGGACCTCTATCTCGTCGACCGAAGCGGGGCGAAGCGGCGGCTCACGCAGACCGCCGCTCCCGAGTCCGATCCGTCGTGGTCCGGAGACGGCCGCACGGTGTACTTCCGACGCGACGACAACGCCTGGGCGCTCGCCCTGGACGGCGGCGCAGAGCGGCAGCTCACCGACATCCGCCACGGCCCCGCACCCAAGAAGGCCGAGGAGCCCGCGGGGCAGAAGAGGGTCCTGCGCGATCAGCAGCAGGAGTTGTTCGACTTCATCCGCCGGCAGGTGGCGCTGGAGAAGCTGCGCGCCGATACCGACACCGTGGCGACGATGAAGTCCGTTTACCTCGCGGAGCGGCACGCCGTCAGCGGGCTCGAGGTCGCGCCCGACGGCCGGTTCGTCCTGCTGACGGTGACGGAGCGCCCGAAGGGCGATACGCTCGAGGGGCGCCGCGTCGTGATGCCGACCTGGGTGACCCAGTCGGGCTACGTGGAGACGCAGCAGATTCGCACCAAGGTCGGTGACGCGCAGCCGCGGCAACACGCGGCGGTGATCGACGTGGCCACGGGGAAGGCGACGTGGATCGACTCCACGGTGGGGACCGGGGACCGGGACGTCGTCGGGGTGGGGATGTCGCCCAACAGCCGGCACGCGCTGGTGCGCGCCAGCGCGACGAGCTTCAAGGACGCCTGGTACGCGGTCGTGGACCTGCCCTCGCTCGAGCGGCGCGTAGTCGCGCACTTGCACGACGACGCTTGGCTCGACGGCCCGCTCGGGTTGCGCGATGCCCGCGAGGACGACGTCACGGGGACGGCCGGCTGGCTCGCGGACGGCGAGACGGTTTACTACGGGAGCGAGGAGACGGGCTGGGCCCACGTGTACACGGTCCCCGCGCGCGGCGGATCGCCACGGGCGCTCACGTCGGGGGAGTGGGAGGTGCAGCGCGCGGACCTCTCGGCCGACCGCAGAATGCTCTACCTGCACACGAACGAGGGCGACTTCGGCCAGGTCCATTTCTCTGCGGTCGACCCGGCGACAGGAGCCAAGACGCCGCTCACCACCGCCGAGGGCCGTCAGGACGTGGTGGCTTCGTCCGATCGATCCCTGCTCGCGGTGCTGCACTCGACCGCCAACCATCCGCCCGAGCTGTACCTGCAGCCTGCGCGGGCCGGCGCCGCGATGCGCCAGGTGACGGAGAGCACGACGCCCCAATGGCGCGGCTTCGCCTGGAGCCGGCCGGAGATCGTGATGGTCCCCGCGCGCGACGGCGTGAAGGTGCCGGCACGCCTCTACCGGCCGAGCGGCGCCGCGAACCGCGCCGCGGTGATCTTCGTGCACGGCGCGGGCTACCTCCAGAACGTCCACAAGTGGTGGTCCTTCTATTACCGCGAGTACATGTTCCACCATCTGCTCGCGTCCCGGGGCTACACCGTGCTCGACCTGGACTACCGCGGCAGCGCAGGTCACGGGCGCGCCTGGCGCACGGCGATCTACCGCCACATGGGCGGCGCGGACCTCGACGACCAGGTGGACGGCGCTCGCTGGCTCGCGCGGCAGATGGGGATCGATTCGACGCGCATCGGGATCTACGGCGGCAGCTACGGCGGATTCATCACGCTGATGGCGATGTTCACGCGGCCCGGCGTCTTCGCCGCCGGCGCGGCGCTTCGCCCCGTGACCGATTGGGCCCACTACAACCATCCCTACACCGCGCGCATCCTCAACGAGCCGCAGACGGACAGCGTCGCGTACCAGCAGTCGTCGCCCATCTATTTCGCGGAAGGGTTGAAGGGCCGGCTCCTCATCTGCCACGGCATGGTGGACGACAACGTGCACTTCCAGGACACCGCGCGCCTCGTCCAGCGGCTGATCGAGCTGGGCAAGGAGGGGTGGGAGGTGGCCATGTATCCGGCTGAGCCGCACGGATTCCGGCGGGCGGACAGTTGGACGGACGAGTACCGGCGCATTCTGAAGCTGTTCGAGGAGACGATCGGCAAGCCCTGAAACGGGGGCGGCCTTCCCGCTTGCACCACTCCGGCCCGTTGCTATCTTGACTCGCCGAGTCGCGAATTCCCACCACCCGGAGGTCCTCGATGGCGCTGTTCTCCGATGCAGGCGTGGAGTTGTTGCTCCGCTGGCTGCACTTCCTGGCGGGTATCACGTGGATCGGGCTGCTGTACTACTTCAACTTCGTGCAGGGGCCCTTCTTCGCGGAGGCGGACGGGGCCACGAAGAGCGCCGCCACGCAGAAGCTCGTGCCGCGCGCGCTGTGGTGGTTCCGGTGGGGGGCGATGTTCACCTTCCTCTCCGGTGCAGCGATCATCACGAAGCGGGTGCTCCAGGCGCCGCCCGGCACCTCCGTCATGACGAGCCCCTGGGGCGAGGCCATCTTCACGGGCGCCCTGTTCGGGACGCTGATGTTCGTGAACGTCTGGGCCGTGATCTGGCCGAAGCAGCAGATCGTGATCGCCTCGGCCGTGGCGGCGGCGGGGGGCGGCCAGGCCAACCCGGCGGCGGCCGCGGCGGGGCGGCGGGCGTTCCTGGCGTCGCGCACCAACGTCGTGTTCTCGGTGCCGATGCTCTTCTTCATGGGGGCGGCCACGCATCTGCCGCCGAGCCAGGTCACGCATCCCAACAGCTACTGGTTAGGCCTGCTCGTCGTGGCCGGCCTGGTCGAGCTCAACGCGCTCACGGCAACCAGCGGTCTCACGACGAAGCCGATCGAGAAAATCTCGGGCGTCATCACGACGGGCTTCGTCGTCTGGGCCATCGTGTACGGACTGGTGCGTTTCTGGTTGGTGGGCTAGCCTCCAGGCGTAGCGCTCGCTCGTAAACGCAGCAGCGCCCTGGCCCGGAAGGGAGTGACGGGTCTCACGGTCCAGGGCGCCCCGCGGGCGCACCGTGCCTATCTTAGCGCATGGCTTCGGTCATCCTCCGCAATCTCACGAAGAGCTTCGACGGGGCGGCCCGGCCCGCCCTCCGGGAGCTCTCGCTCGAGGTTCGCGACGGGGAGTTCCTCGTGCTGCTCGGGCCGTCGGGCTGCGGCAAGACGACGGCGCTGCGCTGTATCGCCGGGCTCGACGAAGCGACCGAGGGTGAGATCCACATCGGCGAGCGCGACGTCACCCGCCTCCCCCCCGCCGCGCGTGACGTGGCGATGGTGTTCCAGAACTACGCGCTCTATCCCCACCTCACGGTGCGCGAGAACATCGCGTTCGCCCTGGAGGTGCGGCGCGTGCCCCGCAAGGAGATCCTCCGCCGGGTGAGCGAAGCGGCGCAGCGCCTCGGGCTTGCCGAGCTGCTGGAGCGTCGTCCCGCCCAGCTGTCGGGCGGGCAGCGCCAGCGGGTGGCGTTGGGGCGAGCCATCGTGCGCGCACCCCAGGCATTCCTGTTCGACGAGCCGCTCTCCAATCTCGAGGCGCCGCTGCGCAGCGAGCTCCGGTCGGAGATCTTGAAGCTCCACCGGGCCCTCGGCGCCACGATGATCTACGTCACCCACGACCAGGTCGAAGCGATGACGATGGGGCAGCGGATCGCGCTGTTGTACGAGGGCCGGTTGCGCCAGCTCGGAACGCCGGCCGAGGTGTACGCGCGACCGGCGGATGTGTTCGTGGCGCGCTTCGTCGGGAGCCCGGGGATGAACGTGCTGCACGGGCGGGGGCGGGCCGTGGAGGAGGGGGGGAGCGTGGTCGAGTGCGGGAGCCTGACGGTTCCCGTCCCGCTGGAGCACTACGAAGGCGAAATCGAGCTCGGCGTGCGGCCCGAGCACGTGACCCTGGGTGCGACCGAGAAGGGGGTGGGGAACGCCGAAATCCTGATCGTGGAGCCGCACGGCGCGGAGACGCTCGTCCATCTCGACGCGGGCGGCCAGACCCTCGTGGCCCGGCTGCCGGGGCTGCTCGAGCTGCGCGTGGGCGACCGCGTCGGCGTCAAGCTCGACAAGCGGCACTTCCACTTCTTCGACGCGTCGGGAGCCCGGCTCGCGTGACGCGTGCCCTCGCCTTCCTCGCGGCGCTCGCCGCGTGCGGTCGGGCCGGCGCCTGGGATCGACTCGGGCAGGTCCGCCTCGAGGCCGTGACCGGGGCGGACTACCGCGAGGCGCGTATCGAGCGCCGCGTGCTCGAGCCCTACCTCGCGGCCAATCCCGGGATTGGGGTCGTCGAGCGGGGCGCCGGCACCTTCCCGACCGGCTACCGGGCACGCATCCTGGCGTCCCTCGCGGCCGGCAGCCCGCCCGATGTGTTTCGGCTCGACCAGGACGACGTCCCGGCCCTCGCGAGCCGCGGTGTGGTGCTCGACCTCACACCCTACCTCGACCGGGTGGGCGTCGATCTGGACTGCTTCAACCCCACGGCGCTGGGCATTTTCACGCGCGGTGACGCGATGCTGGCGTTGCCCACCGGATACACGCCGATCGTCGTGGCCTACAACAAGGATCTCTTCGACCGGGCCGGGATCGCCTATCCCGGGGACGCGTGGACCTGGGACGACTTCAAGCGGATCGCGCACCGACTCACGCGGGACACGGACGGCGACGGCCGGATCGACCAGTGGGGGGCCTACTTCGATCGGCGCCTGTTCGCGTCCCTGCCGTGGATCTGGTCGGGCGGCGGCGACGTGTTGTGTCCGGAGGGCCGCTGGGCTTCCGGCTGCCTCGATGCTCCCAGGACGATCGAGGCGATCCGCTGGTACACCCGGTGGGTCACGGCTGACAGCATCGCGCCGCGTCCTCCCAGCCCCGGCACGCCCGGAGGGAGCGACGACGTGCGGCTGTTCTACACGGGCAAGCTGGCGATGGTGACGGCGGGACACGCTTGGGTTCCGGACCTGCGGGCCGCAGTTGCGCGGAGCCGGCTGCGGGTCGGCTTCGTCGCGATCCCGCATCGGGCCGGCTCCGCGCCGGCGACCGCGATCTATGCGTCGGCGTACGCCGTCCCCGCGAGCGTGTCGCGGCGGCGACTCGCGGTCGAGCTCGCGGCCTATCTCGCGGACACGCTCGCGCAGGCGCTGCGGGGTGAGGCGGGACTCGAGCTGCCGGCCCTGACGCCCGTCGCCGAGGCGCTCGCGGCTCGCGACACGCTGGGCTGGGAGGCCGCTTTTCTCCGGGCCGCGCGGCATGGGCGGCTGCCCTGGAGCGCGCGCGTCGAGCAGTGGCCGGAGGTCGAGGCGGCGCTCTCGGATCTGCTGGACCGGATCGTGCTCGCGCAGGAGGATCCGGAGATCGCCGTGCACGACGCGGCCCGGCAGCTCGACGGCCTCCTGAGCGCGGCGCGATGAGGACCGTGCCGCGCTGGCGCGCCGCAGCGCTGCTCGCGGCGGCCGCGAGCGCCCTCCTGGCGCTCGCCGTGGCGCGATGGGCGGCCGTGCGCTACGAAGCGGCGTTCGCGCGGCGCAGCGCCGCGACAACCGCTGCGTACCTCGCCCTCGTGACCCCGCCGGCGCCGCTCGGCGCCGACTACAGCCTGCAGCAGCTCTTCATCCAGACGCGCTCGCTGGACGCGCTCCCGGGGTGGACCCCCAGCGTCGAGGTCTATCACGGCACCGCCCCGCTGCTACAGCCCGGGGCGCCGCCACTGTCGCGCCTCGTGCTCGATCGGTTGCGCGGCCAGTCGGGGGCGAGTTGGGGGAGGGGTGTCGCGCTCGCACCCCTGTTCGACCGGGACCGGTGGGAGGTCGTGGGCGCCGTGGCGATCCGACCGCCGGGGATCGCGCCGGGGTGGCTCGGGGGTTGGACGCTGCCTGCGCTGGCACTGTTCGCGGCGGCGGCGCTCGGCGCGCTCCGCGCCGTGGGCGGGGAGTGGGAGCGCGTGCGGCGGGCGCTCAGGGCCTACGGGGCCGCCGGGGTGTTGTTCGGGGCGGCCGCCTACGCCAACGTGCAACAGGCGGCGCGGGCGTCGACCGACCAGTGGCTCGCGGACGCCCGGCTCCTGATGCAGGAGTCCTCCGCGCGCCTGCCCCAGGGCCGGCCGACGCTGGCGGATCTCGCTCCCCTGGCCGGTGGAGCCCAGGTCGCGCCGGGTGACAGCGCGACCACCCGGCCCACTCGGCAAAGCGTCGGGGGAGTGCCCAGCGCGGTGGTGGAGGTGCGCTTGAGCTCGCGGCGCTGGGTCGAGCTGCGCACGGCACCGGCGGAGGCCGGGGCACCCCCTTGGCTGGCGCTGCTGCTCGCGCTCGCCCTGATCGGGCCGCTCGCGGCCTGGGTGGCCGTGTGGGTGGAGCGCGAGGCCGCGCGACCCCAACGCCTGCGCGAGACGGCCGCGGCCTGGTGGTTCCTCGCGCCCGCCACGCTTCACCTCGCCGTCTTCTCCTTCGCCCCGATCCTCCTCGCGGTCTACGCGTCGGTGCACCGTTGGAGCCTGGTCGAGCCCGAGCGGCCGTTCGTGGGTCTCGCCAACTTCGCCCAGCTGGTGCGGGACCCGGTCGTGTGGATCTCGCTTCGCAATACGGCGCTCTACACCCTGACGGTGCCCGTGACGATGGTGGTAGCGCTCGGCGCGGCCCTCGCGCTCGGCCGCCGCAGCTGGGCCGCGCGCTTGGTGCGTACGGCGGTCTTCCTGCCGTTCGCGTCATCGGTCGTCGCAGTCGCGCTCGTGTGGCAGTGGATGTACCACACCGATTTCGGCGCGATCAACTGGATGCTGTCGCTCGCCGGTGTGGGGCCCGTGGACTGGCTCGGGAATCCGAACACCGCCCTGATCGCCTTGATGATCGTCTCCCTGTGGGTACAGGCCGGCTATCAGATGACCGTGTTCCTCGCCGGACTGCAGGCGATTCCACGGGACTACCTCGACGCGGCGCGCGTGGACGGCGCCGGCGCCTGGCGACGGTTCCGGACGATCACCTTGCCGTTGCTCAAGCCGGTGACGCTCTTCGTGTTCGTCACCGGCATCATCAGCTCGTTTCAGGTCTTCACGTACGTCTACGTGCTCACGGGCGGCGGTCCCGGGCACGCGACGGACGTCGTCGCCCACCAGCTGTATCAGGCCGCCTGGACGTTCCTGCAGTTCGGCTCGGCGAGCGCGCTGTCGCTGCTCTTGTTCGTCGTGTTGTTCGGTGCGACGTGGGCCCAGCTCCGGCTTCTGGAGCGACGGGTGACGTATGACTAAGGCTGGTGAGCGGCTCGCGATAGGGCTCGCACTGCTCGCGACCCTCGCGATGGTGCTGCCCTTCCTTTATATGCTCGCCACCGCCCTGACGGGCGAGTGGGAGGCGTTCCGCTACCCGCCGGCGCTCATTCCGGCCCGGGCCCACCTCGAGAACTTCCCCGCTGCGCTCACGGCGCTGCCGTTCGATCGCTTCTTCCTCAACTCGGCGATCCTCGCTACCTGCGTGGTCGTGGGCCAGCTGTTCACGAGCGCTACGGCGGCCTACGCGTTCGCCCGGCTGCGCTTCCCGGGACGCGACCGGCTGTTCCTCTGCTTCCTGTCCGTGCTGCTCGTACCCGCGCTCGTGCTGCTCGTCCCGCGGTTCCTCATCGTGAACGCGCTGGGATGGGTGGACAGCTACGCCGGCTTGATCTCGACCGAGCTGGTATCGGTGTGGGGGATCTTTCTGCTGCGCCAGTTCTTCCGCACCATCCCGCGCGAGCTCGAAGACGCGGCGCGGCTCGACGGCGCGGGGGAATGGACGATCTTCCGGCGTGTCGTCTTGCCGCTCTCCAAGCCGGCGCTCGCGACGCTCGCCGTCGTCGCCTTCGTGGACCAGTGGAAGAGCTTTCTCTGGCCGCTCGTGATCGCCCGCTCCACGGAAATGCAGGTCGTGGAGGTGGGCCTGGCGAATCTCCATGGGTTGTACTACGCCAACTGGCCGTACCAGATGGCGGCCGCGGTGACGGCGACCGTACCGCTGTTGCTGCTGTACCTCGTCGCGCAGCGGTACTTCGTTCGGGGGATCGAGATGACGGGCGTGACCTAGCCCCCCAAGCGCTAGCGTGGGGGCGGTCGTTTGAACGCGATTTCCCAGCGGATGTCGCGGCCTTCCGGGTTTTCTTTCCACTCCACCCGCACGTGCCCAGACGGCAGGTTCTTCATGGTGCAGGGCAGGTCGGCCTTGCATGCCGAGGGGCGCAAGCCTCGCGGCACCGCGACGGTGACCGCGTACGGCCGGGCGTCGAGGTTCGTCGAGCGAGCCCGTAGCGTGCGGCTCCGCTGATCCCAACTCTCCTCTGCGACGTCCACCACGCCTTGCACCACGTGGCGGGTGGTCCCGACGAGCTGCGGGCGGGGGGCGGCCGGGCGCACGGCGGCGACGAGGACGCCGTGCGGCTCGAGCCGAGCCGTGAGCTTGTCGCTCAGGTCCGGAAGCGGCGTGTTCTGCCAGACGTCGTAGGCCGCGAACTTCGAGCCGCCGATCCCGAGCTCCGCGAGCGTCACCGCGACGTCCTGCGCTTCGTCATCCCAGTTCACCAGGACGATCGTCCACCAGCGCGGCAGGCCCTCGATCAGCCAGCTCTTGGGCGGCCGCTCGCGCCGCACGCTCCAGAGGCCCCCGCCGCCGCCCCCGTCGTAGACCCGCACCGCGAGCACGTTGTCGCCGCCCCAGTTGAGGGCGTCGGCGGGCACGGGGTAGCGGCGGAACCCCTGCCGCTCGCCGCGGTAGCCGGGCGGGAAGGCACCCGTCTGCCCGACCTTCACACCGTTGACGAACGTCTCGTCGACGTCGTCGATCTTTCCCAGCTCCAAGTATGCCGTTCGCCCGGCGGGAGCGACCGGGAGAGCAAAGCGGCAGCGGTACCACGCGAACCCGTCGTACCCGGGATGGCCGGCCCGTTCCCACCGTTCGGGCACCGGGATCGTCTCCCAGGCTTCTTCGTCGTACTCCCGAGCGCTGTAGCGCGCGTCATCGCCGGTGCGGAACCTCCACGGCCCCGCGATGGCGAACAGCTCGGCGCCGCTGACCAGCGCGGGGGCGACGGCGGACTCCGGGGCGATCGCGCCGACGGGCCGCCCCGCCACGGGGGCTACCGGGATCGTGCGCTGCAGGATCGCGACCCGCTCAGGGGGGAGCTTCGGCAGGTTGTCCGAGAAGAGCGTCGCCCCGCCCGTTACGGCGACGATGGAGGCCCAGGCCTGCGCCTCCCGCTCGGTCAGGGGCGGGCGCACCACCAGGCAGTTGGGGTCGTTGAGCCAGACGGTGCGGTGATAGAAGCTGCGGAGGGCCGCGGCTCGCGCCGGGCCTTGAATGCCGCCCCAGGACGTGTCGACGTCCCCGCCGATGCGCATGCCGTTCACGAACCCGGCCGCGTGCTGGAGCGGTGCGCCGCACCCGACCAGAAACACCTCCGGACCCAGGCCGTCGCGGATCGCGGCGAGGCCCTTGCGATAGGCGTCGGCGTGCGTGAGGCCGCCGTAGTGAGCGGCGCCGGCGGTCGCCCACAGCAGGAAGTCGATCTTCACGTAGTCGTAGCCCCAATCGCGCACGATGCGCCGTCCCAGGTCGTACAGCCACCGCTGGACCTCGGGATGGGCGCCGTCGAGTGAATGGACCTTGCCGCCCCAATCGTCCCGCGTGTCCCACACGATCGCGCCCTCAGCGTTCTTGAGAAGCCAGTCGGGGTGCTGGGCGGGTACGCCCGACCGCTCGGCGACCGCGAAGGGCGCCACCCACAGTCCCGCCTTGAAGCCGCGGCCATGGATCTGGTCGCTGAGCCAGCGGTGGCCATGCGGGAACTTGTCGTTCGCCTGCCAATCACCGGCCGCCCGCTGATAGCCGTCGTCGAGCTGCACGTAGCCGAAGAAGCGCCGGTCGAAGTGGGCGGCGCAGAATTCCACGTTGGCGATCATGTCCGCCTCGGTCACCCCCCCGGACAGCTCGTACCACGAGCACCATCCGGTCGGCACGGCCGCCGTGGCGAGGCGCTCGCGGTCCACCGGAGAGATCGGCGCGAACAGGAGGTCGAGGGCCTCCAGCCCGTCGCCGCTCGGGTGATAGCAGAGCCGCAGCGCGGAGGCGTCGCCCTCGGGGCGCAGCGGGCGCGCGGGCAGCCACTCGCTCACGGCCTCGAGCCCGGTGTGCGACAGCTTGACCTTGCCCTGGCCGGGGTCCCCGGGGTCGAACGCGAGCGCGAGGCCGCGCGGGCCGCGCGTGAGCCCGATGGCGCCGCAGCTCTCGGACTCGTTCCCGGCGGCGCGGGGGGAGACCGTCTCGACGCTCGTCGCGGCCCAGGAATCGGCGCCGTTGACGAGCGCGAGCAGGGCGCCGCCGCCCGGCACGAGATCCTGCTCCGTGGAATGAAAAAATCGCACCCCCCGCACGGTGGGCAGCACGCGGTCGGGATAGAGCGTGAGCGTGACGGTCGCGCGGGGGGCCTCGGCGTCTCCCAGGGAAAGGAATTCTGCTTCCAACACGACGCCCGCCGCGCGGCCGCGCACGACTACCGCCTCGCCGCCCGGCGGCCGCCGCGATCCGACAGTGCTATCTTGCAGATCGGCGAGCGTGACAAACGCGTCTCCGATCCAGGCGCCGACCTCGGCGTCGCGGACGAGCGGGACCGGGCGGGCCTCGCCGGAGTACCACAGGGACCAGCGGTGTCGCTCGTCGAGCTCGAACCGCAAGCGCCCCATGCCCAACGCCCCACGCCCCGGCGGTGGGGCGGACAGGCGGACAGGCGGACGGATGAGGGCTCCCGAGGCCGCCCCCGTGAGGAGAACGAACATGCGTCGGTCCATGGCCTCAATGTCGATTTTGGCCATCGCTTTGTCCACGCCGCTGGCGCGCCGGGAACACCATCCGCTAGGTTAGCGGCCGATGGCCGCCCCTTCGCTCGACTCCGATCATCCGGGCCTCAAGGTCCTTGCCGAGGTGGCCGAGGTGCTGGCGGTCGGCTTTCCCTCCGACGAGGCCCTCAGCTCCGTGGTGGGCGTGCTGCGACGCGGGCTGGGCCTGCGCCGCTGCCGCCTGTGGGTGCGCAGCCCCGACGGCAGCCGCTACGCCCCCATCACCACGCCGGGCGACGAGGCGGAGCTGCCGGGCTACGCTTCGCCGACGGCCCCGTGGCTGCGGGGCGGACCGCATCGTGAGCCGACCCCGGGCGGATCGATCCTCTATCTGCCGCTCAGTCACGAAGAAGAAACGCTCGGTGCCTTGGAAGTGATCATCCCCCAGGGGCGTTACGAGCACATGGCGCACGACGTCATCGTCGTCGCGGCGAAGATCCTCGCCCCCATGATCGCGGGCATGGAGCTGTCGCAGGACCTGGCCTCGGAGGTGGCGCTGCGCACCCGCGAGGTCGAGGCGCAGCGCAGCTTCGCGGCCCGCATCATCGACTCCCTCCCGGTCGGGCTGTACGTGATCGACCGCTCCTACCACATCCGCGCCTGGAACCGCAAGCGGGAGACGGGCACGGAGGGCGTGGCGCGCGAGGACGCGGTGGGGCGCGAAGTGTTCGAGGTGCTGGACCGCCAGCCGCGCGAGCTGTTGAAACGCGAGTTCGACCGGGTGTTCGACACGGGCGAGATCCAGGAGGTCGAAGTCGAGACCCAGACGCCCGGGGGGCCGCGCCACTATCGCATCACCAAGGTTCCGATGCGGGAGGATGCCGACGACATCTCCCACGTCATCACCATCGGCGAGGACGTCACCGAGTGGCGCCGGGCGCAGCAGCGGCTCGCGGAGACGGAGAAACTCGCCGCCGTCGGGCAGCTCGCGGCAGGCGTGATGCACGAAATCAACAACCCGCTCGCCACGATTCTCGCCTGCACCGAGGCCTTGGGCCTCCGGACCGAGACGCTGCCGCCCGGCGAACGCGGAGCGGTGGAGGAATACCTGAAGATCATCGACACCGAGGTGCAACGCTGCCGCCGCATCGTGGATGGCTTGCTCGATTTCTCGCGGCCCAAGGGCGGGCTCATGCGGCGCGTGGACGTCAACGAGGTGGTCGAGCAGACGCTGTTCCTCCTCAAGCACCACGCTCGCTTCAAGCGGCTCGGAGTGGTGCGCGAGCTCGCGCCCGGTCTGCCACAGGTGCTGGCGGACCCGGAGCGCCTGATCCAGAGCTTCATGGCCCTGATGCTGAACGCCATGGACGCCATGGACTCCCGCGGCACGCTCACCGTCCGCTCGCGCCCCAACCCCGAGCGTAAGGACGAGCTGCTGCTCGAGTTCATCGACACCGGCTCCGGGATCCGCCAGGAAGACTTGTCCAAGATCTTCGAGCCCTTCTACACCACGAAGCCGCAAGGGCGGGGGACCGGCCTCGGCCTCTCGATTTGCTACGGCATCGTGGTGGCCGAGCACCGGGGCCGCATCGAGGTCGAGTCCGAAATCGGCGTCGGATCCAACTTCAAGGTGTATCTCCCGCTCGGATGAAGATCCTCGTCGTCGAGGACGACAAGACCGTCGGGCAATACGTGAAGCGGGGCCTGGTGGAGGCGGGGTACCACACCGACCTCGTGGGTGAGGGAGACGACGGCCTGCGGCTGGCGTCCGGCGGGCACTACGAGCTGCTCGTGCTCGACCTGCGGCTCCCCCGCATGTCCGGGCTGGAGGTGCTGCGCACGCTGCGGGACCGCGGCAACAGCATCCCGGTGCTGGTGTTGACGGCGCAGGACGCGGTGGACTTCAAGGTGCAGGCGCTGCGGATGGGCGCCGACGACTACGTTACGAAGCCGTTCGCCTTCGAGGAGCTGCTGGCGCGCGTGGAGGCGCTGGGACGGCGGCCCAAGGCGATCACCCCGCCGGTCCTGAAGGTCGCCGACCTCACCCTCGACACCGGGAGCCGCGAGGTGAAGCGCGGCGGCAAGGCGGTCGAGCTCACCCCGAAGGAATACGCGGTGCTCGAGTACCTGGTGCGCCATCAGGGCCGCGTGATGCCGCGCACGCTGATCACCGAGTACGCCTGGGATTATCATTTCGATCCGGGGACGAACATCGTGGACGTCGTGATCACGCGGTTGCGCAAGAAGATCGATCACGGGCACGAGCCGAAGCTGATCCACACCGTGCGCGGCGTGGGCTACGTGGTGAAGGCCTGAGGTGCAGACCATCCGGGCGCGGCTCACCACGTCGTACTCGACGGCGCTGGCGCTCACGCTCACGGCCTTCGCGGCGGCCCTGTACTTCGCCCGGCGCAGCGCCTCGTTCCAGGATCTCGACCAGCGCATCCGGTCCGAGGCCGCGCTGGGCGCGGCGATCCTGGCCGAGAGCTACCGCGCCCGCGGCACGCTGGTGCGTGCCGACACGGGCGGGCAGCTGCAGGTCATCCCGGACGTCGCCGCGCTGCTGGAGGTCGTGCCCGATTACGTGATCGTCACGGCGCGCGACGGCGCTCTGTTGTTCGCCTCCTCCGACGTGCGCGCCCTCACGTTCCAGCAGGTGGAGCAGCTGCGAGGCATCTCGAGCGCACCGCTCCAGGGCGCCACGTCCGGCACGCTCCGCCTCGGCCCGGGCGGTCCCGAGATCCACTACGCGACCCACTCCGTCACCGACGCGGGCCCGCAGGTCGGCGCCATCATCGCCGGCGCGAACCTGCAGACGGCCGACCTCGGCCCCTCCCAGCTCCTCTCCACGCTGATCCTCATCCTGCCGGTCGGGCTCGTGGCGACGCTGCTGGTCGGCGCGTGGATCGCGCGGCGCGCGCTCGAGCCGGTCGACCAGATCATCACCGAGGTGCGCGAGATCACGGACGGCAAGAGCCTCCACCGCCGCCTCGCCCAGCCGATGGTGAAGGACGAGCTGGGGCGCTTGACGGAGACGCTGAACCAGATGATGACGCGTCTGGAGCGGAGCTTCGCCGCGCTGCGCCGGTTCACCGCGGAGGCGAGCCACGAGCTCAAGACCCCGCTGACCGTGCTGCGCGCGGGCGTGGAGCGCGCCATCACCACTCCCGGTGTGCCGCAGGAGGCGCTCGCCGCGCTCGAGGAGACGCTGCAAGAGACGAACCGCATGACGGAGCTCGTCGACGCCCTGCTGACGCTGGCGCGCGCGGACGAAGGGATCGCGCCGCTCCACAAGGAGGCGGTGGACCTGCGCAGCATCGTGGCCGAGGCGGGCGAGACGGGCGAGCTCTTGGCCGAGCAGGCCGGCGTGCAGATGGAGGTGCGCACGCCGCCCGAGCCCGTCGTCGTGCCGGTGGACCGGAGCCGCATCCGCCAGTTGATCCTGAACCTGTTGACCAACGCCGTGAAGTACACGCCCCAGGGCGGTCGCGTGCAGGTCCAGCTGGGGCAGGAGGACGCCCCGGCCGTTCCGAACGGGCATGGGCGCGTGACGCTCAGCGTCGCCGACACGGGGGTCGGGATCGCGCCCGGCGACTTGCCGCACGTCTTCGACCGCTTTTGGCGGGCCGACACGGCCCGCACCCGCACCGGCGAGCGGGCGGGCGCGGGACTCGGGCTCGCGATCTGCAAGTGGATCGCGGAGGCGCACGGCGGCCAGATCGACGTCGTCAGCCGACCGGGGCGGGGGACGACGTTCACGGTCACGCTGCCCGGGGAGCCCCCCGCGTGACACGGCCCGGGCGATGCGGGGTTGCCACAGCCCGGGTAGCGCCGGCCTCACTTTTCTGTCATCATTTTGTAATGCGGTGGCCACTAGCGGGTGAGGTTCCCGGGGGAGTATTAGTAGGACGTTACGATTGGGAGGCTGTCCCGTGTTCGATGTGTTGATCGAGTCCGGTCGCACGAGAGACAAAAGGATCTTCCGGACCGGCTTCGTCTCGCTCACGATTCACACGGCGCTGATCGCGGGCGCGGTGTACGCAACGCTCCAGGCCGGTCAGGCGGATAACGCCGTGAAGATGGACACCACGGTCGTCTTCATCGATCAGCAGCAGCAACAGAAACCGCCGGAGCCCCAGCCAGTACAACTCGACGTGCCGCTCAAGGGCTTCCAGACCGTGGTGGCCCCTGAGGTGATCCCCACGAACATCCCGCCCGTGAACCTGACGGAGCATTTCGACCCGAAGGACTACTCGGGCACGGGAGTGGAGGGGGGCCTGGCCACGGGCATGGTGCCGAGCGGCAACGACGTCTTCATGGAGTCGATCGTCGAGGAGAAGCCGTCGATCCTGTCGGGTCCGCAGCTCGTCTATCCCGATCTCCTCCGGCAGGCGGGCATCCAGGGCCGCGTCATTGTCCAGGTGATCGTGGACACCACGGGCCGCGCCGAGCCCAACAGCATCAAGGTTCTGCAGACTCCCAATCCGGGCTTCGACCAGCCCGCGAAGAACTACGTGCTCAAGGCGCTGTACCGGCCGGCGCGCGTGCACGGGCGCGCGGTCCGCGTGCTCGTCAACCAGCCGATCGACTTCAAGGTCACCCGCTAAGCCGTCACCCGTCTCCGCTCGAAGGAGCGCCCCCTTATGAGTCTTTCGCTCTACGACCTGTGGTTGTCGATGGGACTGTTCGCGAAGTCCATCGTCGTCGTTATGGCGGTCATGTCCGTGTTGTCGTGGACCGCGGCGTTCCGGAAGTGGTCACAGCTGTACAAGTCGCAGAAGGAGACCAAGCGGTTCGCGCCCGAGTTCTCGCGCTTCCTCAAGGAAGAGCAGCTCGACGGGGCGATCCGCCTCGCCGAGAAGCAGAAGGTGAGCCATGTGGCGCGCGTGCTGGGCGAGGCGCTCGCGGAGGTGAAGCCGCTGTTGCGGGACCGGGCCACCATCACCGCGGCCGACATCAACTCGGTGGAGCGGGCGGTGGAGCGCGAGATGCTGATCGTGGCGGCCGAGCTGAAGCGCGGCCTCGGGATCCTCGCCACCACCGGCGCCACGGCCCCCTTCGTCGGGCTGCTCGGCACCGTGATGGGGATCGTGAACGCCTTTACCGGCATGGCGGCCTCGGGCGGCGGCGGATCGCTGGCGTCCGTGTCAGCGGGTATCGCCGAGGCGCTGATCACGACGGCGTTCGGCCTCATCGTCGCGATCCCGGCCGTGTGGCTCTACAACTATTTCACCACGAAGATCGACTTCCTGTCGGTCGAGATGACCTACACGTCGAAGGAGCTGATCGACTACCTGATCAAGAGTGTCGGCTCGGAGTTCGGCCGCTCGATCTTCACCAAGGAATTCCAGACGCAGAAGGCGCAGCAGTCCAGTGGCCCTATCAGTCACTAGCGCCCGCGCGGCGGCGGCGGTCAAGGCGGACATCAACGTCACGCCGCTGATCGACGTGATGCTGGTGCTGCTCATCATCTTCATGATCGTCAC